>Ga0183095_10615_pt1 | contig 86406 bp, 61 predicted proteins | sample BioMet4_FD_130346 | JGI IMG/M metagenome (GOLD analysis project Ga0183095, IMG submission 130346) | Microbial communities from bioreactor (seeded with sewage sludge) at LBNL, California, USA - Biofuel metagenome 4 (v2) (version 3) | ecosystem: Engineered > Bioreactor > Anaerobic > Unclassified ...
AGCCGGAAGACTATATAGCGAAAGAGAAACTTTTCTATGCGACGAAAAAAGCACTCGCAGCATTGGGAAATAATCTCTTTATTAACTACACTCATATATAGAAAACTAATTTTGTTGAATTACTTACTATAATAATTTATCAAATTCTTGCTCATTAGAAATATCCAGCAAACACTTTTGAGCCAGGAAACTTTCCATTGAAACATTCATCCATTCTGGTTTTGGAGGCAGCCCCTTTAACCATTTATGAGGTAAATCACTATCCGAAAAAAGAATCACCCAGGCAGTTAAGAAGATTAGTTTAGTATCAAGCCATATAGATGCATTATTCTGATACCATATTTCAAGAATACCTTTATAAGGAGCAATCTTTTCTTCATAAAACTTAACAGGATCAACACCCGGAGCAGAAAGATATTTTTCTTCATCCCGAAATATGATAGATCCTATCCCTGTTATCCCCGGTTTTGAATTATAAATTACTTGTTGAACATATTCCGGATACCGATAAAAATCCACTTCCATTTGTGGACGTGGGCCTACCATACTCATTGATCCGGTAAAAACATTAAAAATCTGAGGTAGTTCATTGATTTTCGTTTTTCTAAGTAAACGTCCAAAAGGTAACACACGTGGATCGTTGCGTAAAGTAAGGCTACAAGTCCCCATCTTAGAAGATCCCTTCACCATTGTAGCAAACTTCCACATCTTAAATATATTATTCTTATGTCCTACCCTTCTTTGCAAATACCATATTTCATGCTCACCGGTACAGGCAAGAATTAAGATAGAGATAATAAAAACAGGAGATACGATTAATAAAGCTGTTATCGACAAAAGGATGTCAATAATACGTTTTAAGATTCCATACATAAATATTAGATATTAAAGTGTTAACTGACTCAGATCTACTTTAATATAAAAACAAAAAAATGACTTATAAAGTTTACCTCATTTTTCAATAACAGCCTTTAGAAAAAACTAATTATCCTGAGTTCGAAATAAAATTGAATGGTAGAAACATCTGCCTTTCTTTGTAAATTCAACGTTGATAGATGGTTTCTTAGGTAGAAAGGTATATGCAGTAAATCCACCAATCAAGATAGAAATGAAATGAGTAAAGCACCGATGACGTGATTGCTGAATTATTTGATTTTATTCTCCAATAAATAAAAATAATTCTCCAATAAGTAAAAATCATTGGAGAATAAATCTGAATGATACACCAATTTTTCCAAAAAAACTATTAAGAAAATATGCCAAATGGGTTCTTTGAAAGTCTCAAGTAATGTTGAAGAACAAGTCTTGATGTTTTCAAAAAGCGTCAAGACATTTAAGGCCTTCCAGCAAGGAGTCTCAGGCCATCTAGATCTTATTTGAAAAGACAATGAATAATCAGTTTATAAAAGCAAACCTACAAAATAATTACAACAAACATTAATTAGAAATGATTTATAAAAAGATCTTAAAAATGGTTCCAATAGTAAATACAACAGACAATAAACACCAAAATGCAAAAAACACTGCCAAAAATAAGGCTATTTATACTGAATAAATTTGCGAGGTTTTGAGATTTTTCCATCTAACCACTTAGTAATCAGTATCTGCCAGTAGAAAATCGTGGGGTTATAAATATATGTATAAAATACACATCCAGCGTCCTTAATTATTTTAAAAGAATCTGCCTTATTCAGACCGGGTTTGCAATCTCCTTGTTAAGTGCTTACGGCACGAGACAAGAACTTCTTATCCTGAATACAGGTTAATTATCAACTATCTGTTGACTTCAGCTCCGAATTTCTTTCCGGCAAAGACTTTAAACAGACCTACCCAGTATCCCCACCCATAACTAAAATGAATAACAAAAAACACAAAAGGCAAAATAAACATCAATTTCCAGTCATTATTTTTAGTAGCACTTTGAATGGAGCAGAATAATGCAATAAGGATATATAATGCAATTATTGTTAGATAAAAAGCTAAAAATATTCTTGAAAAACAGCCAAGAAATGCACCAAAAATTAAACTTAGTACAAACATAGCCGGAAAAAACTGACGAACTGTAGCTGGGAATCCCAGTTTTTTATTCACCAAAGGTTTAAATAAACCATATTGGTAATACATCCTTGACGTTTTTCTAATCGTATCTCGGGCCATGTAATCAATACTTATTTGGGGTATAAGAAACACTTTACCACCATTTTTAATTATGCGGGCATTAAATTCATCGTCCTGGTTACGAATAAGTTCTACATCAAACAATCCAACTTTATCAAAGACTTCCCGACGGAAGCAACCAAACGGCACTGTATCAGTTTCTATTATCTCATTTGCTCCTACTCTAAACATTGAGTTTCCTACTCCAAACTTATGACTGGAAGCAATAGCAATCGCTTTACAGATTGAGCCGTCTTTTGCCGGTATAGTCTTCAAGCCGCACCCTACATTATCCGCATTCAATTCAAAAAGATACTTTACAAGGGTAGACACATAATTTGAAGGGTAAATGCAATGCCCATCAAGTCGGATTATAACATCGCCATTTGAAGCTTTAATTCCTATATTAAGAGCATATGGTACTATTTTCTTTGGGTTATCCAATAATTTTATATAACCATATTTTACTATATACTGTTGAACTATAAGCCGAGTCTCATCATTACTCATACCGTCCACAAACCACACCTCCAGTTTGTTTATAGGGTAATCCTGAGAAATAATAGATTCCAGACATTTTACGATGAAAGATTTTTCATTGTAAATTGGACAAACAATTGATACCATATGCATAAATGTTCAGTTTATCATTGAATAAAAGAACTTAATTTTCCCAGAATCAGGACGTTTTATTTTATCTAGCCTATTAATTATCAAATGCAAACCTGGTTCTAAATAAGTTGCCAAATCTGCGTTTAGATTATTAATTTCATCAGGTGTTAAATCCCTCTCTAATACCATATCTAATTCAAACGTATCAATTTTGGTCTGTTTAACAATAAACTCACGAAGAACGCCTTGCTTTTCAATCATAGATTTTTGAATATAGTGAAATGTTTCCCCAGCTGCTATCCGCCCGCTTGGCAGCCTTATCAGATCAGAAATTCTTCCCGCTAGTTTTTTTAGAAATAATCTGCCATCCTTTTCTTCAAGTACACCTCTGTCACCAACTTCATAGCGGATAATTGGAAAAGCTTTATTAGATAAACATGTAATCAACAATTTTCCTTCCTGCCCATAAGAGAGTGGTCTATTCATATCATCTACAACCTCACAATAAAGATCATCGGTCATAATCTTCCAGTCGGTTTCATCATCGCCAAATGCAATAATTCCAACTTCAGATGTGCCATATTCATTTATTATCTTAATCCCAAAAACGTTCTCTAATAATGCTCTGTTTTCAGACGTACAAACTTCACATGCAACAATACAGCATTTTACATTTGGAGCTATTTCCTTAAATTTTATTTTATTTCTAACCAGATATTTTGCAAAAAGAACTATTGCGCTTGTATAGCCATAAATATAATCAAACTTTATTTTCTTAAATTTCTGCACAGTACAATCGAGTTGCTCATCCGATAAATCAGAAGCAGAGAAGCAAACTCTATTTGCCAGAATATCTTTCAACAATGCTTTATATTTTGAGATTCCAGATAAAGGAGAACCATAAAATCTAGCTTGTTTGCATAAAGGGGTAATACCATAATCGGCCATTCTTGAAAGGACTATTGCATGAGACAATGCATGAGAATATTTATTTTTTGCATAAGAAAGAGGGCAACCTGAGGAACCGGAAGTACAGCCAATATATAAATCACTCTTTTTATATCCCTTAGAAACAATCTCTTTGATAGGTCTTTGAAAATCTTTTTTTGTGATAACAGGCAAATCCTCAAAAGAATTTATTTGAAGACCATCTATTTTTTTCTTGTAGACTGGATTATTTTTTCTGTGAAAACATACAATCTCATCCAATCTTTGCTTTTGGAATTCCAGATACTCCTCATCCTTTAATTTATGTAAAGCTTCAAGCTTTCTTTTTGCTTCATTTATATTATATCCATTAAGAAGCAAAGCCATTTCAAACGTATTCATAATGGTTCTGTTTTAAATTATTCAAAAAGCGACATAAAAAAACAAAGCATCTTATATAGTCCAGACAAATTATTAAGAAGAAGTTATATAATTCAATTTATCATTGAATAAAAAAGTTTAAATTTACCGGAAACAGGACGTTCAATCTTATCAACTCTATTTATTATTAAATGCAGGCCCGGTTCTAAATAAACAGCCAGCTCAGAATTTAAAAAATTAATTTCATCAATTGTTAAGTCCCTTTCCATTACTGCATCTAGCTCAAACGTATCTATTTTTGTTTGCCTGACAATTAATTCATGGATAATGCCTGTATTCTTTAATAATGGATTTGTAATATAACTGAATATCACTCCAGATGCCATTCTCCCACTTGGTAGTTGGATTATATCCCGGGTTCTTCCTAACAGCTTTTTTAAAATCAGCTTACCTTCTTTTTCGTCTAATACTCCCAGATCACCAATCTCATAGCGAATAATCGGGAAGGCTTTATTTGACAGGCATGTTATTAATATTCTACCTTCTTTCCCGTATTCCAAAGGTTTATCCTGAGCATCAACAACTTCAACATAGAGATCGTCTGTCTGAATTCTCCAATCACCTTGAGTATCCTCAAATGCTAATATACCAACTTCTGATGCACCATATTCATTTACGACCTTAATTCCAAAAGCCTTTTCCAATATTTCTTTATCATCTAATGTACAAACTTCTGATGTGACAATACAACATTTTAGTTTGGGATCAATATTTTTTAATACAATATTGTTTCGAATAAGATATCTTGCGAAATGCACCAAAGAGGTTGTATATCCATTAATATAGTCAAATTCTTCTCTCCTGAATTTTCCAACAAAAGCATTAAACTGTTTATCGGAGATATCAGAAACAGAGAAACGTATACGATTCAGCACAATATCTTTAAGCATTTCATGATATCTTGACATTCCAGATCCAGGAATACAATAAAACCGCGCTTGTTTGCTTGATAAATTTATTCCATATTCAGAGTAACAAGAAAAAGCTATAGCATGAGCTAATGCATGTGATTCTTTGTTTTTCGCAAAAGTTAGAGGGTGACCTGAAGAACCAGATGTACTGCCTATATACAATTTCCTTACTTTGTATCCTTTAGATATTATTGATTCAATAGGTTTTTGAAAATCTTTTTTAGTAATAATCGGCAAGTCAGTAAAAGAATTTATCTGAAGTCCTTTAGTTTTATCCTTATATGTCAGGTTATTTTCTCTATGAAAACGGACTATTTCATCTAACCTTTTCTTCTGATAAACTAAATATTCTTTACTACTTAATTTATGTAAAGCATCAAGCTGCTTTTTTGCTTCATTTATATTAAATCCATTAAGGAGCAAAGCTATTTCAGATATATTCATAATACTTCTATTTAAATAGTTGACCTTTACTGAAAATAAAGAGTATACAATAAAAACTTTTAAAAAAGAGGCTGTTAAAGTATTATTTAATTGAATCAAAATTCACAAGTTCAAAACCTTTTGAAATAAGTATATCTTTTGTTCTTTGAGAACTATACATTATGTATTCGTCAACTCTAATATCAGATAGTACACCAAAAGACTTATGCTTCCCACTAACTGCTGGATGAATAACTATTTCTACAATCTGCTTTTTTCCAAAAAATACATTGTCTGTAATATTTGAAATATCAAGATTTTGCTTCTCTACAAAATAATACATTCTTCCATCCGGTAATTTAGTACCGGAACATGGTATTATATAGCCAAACCAGATATCAATAACATTCTTTTTCAATGCTTCTGTTATGTTTTTCGTAAAGCCTTGAATCCCTTTTTCCTTTATATAAACTCTTCTAAATGACCGCGTTTTATTTATACCCAGTTTAAGTGCCAGCTTATTAAATATACTGAAGGACTGAAAATCGAGAGCACTATTTTGATGTGTATTCCAGTAATCAGGCTGTCCGCATAAGTCTTTGAATCTGTTGAACTGTTCTGTCAATTCAAAAATAAGCTCTTGCTTATTAATTTTGTTCTGATGCAATAACTTAATAAAAACAGGGAAAGGATGAAAATGTCCATCATCAGCTACCAATGTTGGTATTTCTGTTCTCTTCAATAAAGGTTTCCCAGCAGTTACATTCCAATGAATGCCGATAGATATTTGTGGAAACCTTTCCCGAAGAGTTGCAGCCGCTTTCAGATCTTCCATGTTTAATATCACATTGGTTGATGTTACTAGCCCGGCAGAAATACAATCATCGATAGCTTTATCAACAATTGAACACATTCCATAATCATCAGCTGTAATAATATACTTCTTCTCCAAACATTTACTTACACAGCCTTTCATACAACTCTTTCATTTTTATTTCTTCTTTTTCCCAATTATATTTTTCCTCTACCAGCTTTCTTCCCAAATCGCCCATTCGATGTGCTTTATTTTCATCATTGAGCAGTTCAATAATTCTATCAGTATATTCCGAACAAGAATTTGGATCCACCAGATATCCAAAACTATCTTTCGCAAGAAACTGTCTGCTTGGAGGAAGATCACCAGTTATAACAGGAAGTCTGCAAAACATATATTCAAATATTTTAGTTGGAATATTTGCTCTCAACTTTGAGTTATCTTGCAATGGAATAAGACCAACCTTTGTTAATTTGAGGTATTTAGGTACTTCATAGGGAGGGATTCTGTCCATTAATAAAAATTGTTCTTCAATAGATAGTTCCTTTATTCTATTAATCACCCATTGCTTTCCACCACTAAATATATAGGGAGAAATTAACAGGCACTTGATAAGGTAACCACGATCTTTAGCTTCTTTTACTATTCCAATAATTAACTCAACAGTAAAACGGGTTAAAGAACCTGGAAATATTATATCATACTCTTTCTTACTGACATTATCAATTTTTTCTTCTGCATCCTTCATTAGTTTTAGTGAAGGAAAATTGTATAAGATAGTTGTTTTCTCCGGATTGAAATGTTTATATACGAAATTATCGGCAACGACTATTGCATCGAAATTTTTATCAGATACATGTTCAAGATACTTCATTAAGTGAAACAGGACTTTTTTAGACCATCTTTTTAAATAGTATTTAGTCAACATTGCACTAGGATAATCCTCATGCACATCGTAAATAACCTTTGAACGGGTAAACCATTTAAGTAACAAACCAGTCGGTATTAATTCCGGATCATGAAAATGATAAATAAAACATTCCTGTTTTTTAGCTAACTTGAATATTCTATAAAAACCAAGCCAACGTTTAATTAATTGCTTCGGCTTATTAACATTAACATATTTAATGCCGTTTTCAATTCTATCCTGCAAATTAGGGGCAATATAAACCACATTATATCCCAAATTACGGAGAGAAATAACCTCTTTGTAGTAAACACGATTGTCATTATTAAAATGAACCGAGGTTAACACACACACACGTTTTTTTTCCATAATTTTAAAGTCTTCCATCAATAAAATTCATAGGTAGTATGCTCTTCACATCATAAACCACACCATTTGTATCTGCCAGGAAATCACGGATTTTGCAATCTTTAAAAGCATTGTGGGCTACAGCAAGAATCACAGCATCATATTTGTATTTCAATGATTCTATGGATTTATTTATTATGCTAATGCCATATTCATGCTTTACCTTCTCTGCATCAGCCCATGGATCATACACTGTTATGTTGTTAGTGTATCCAGCCAAAGTGGAATAGATATCAATGATTTTCGTATTTCGAATATCTGGGCAGTCCTCTTTAAAAGTAATACCAAGTATAAGAATTTTTGAATCCTTTACCAATATACCTTTCTTATTCATTAATTTAATTACCTGACTAGCAACATAATTACCCATACCTTCGTTCAATCTGCGAGCTGATGTCATTATTCTTGGCAGAACTTTAAAGACCTCTGCTTTTTGAATCAGATAATAAGGATCTACACCAATACAGTGTCCACCAACCAATCCTGGTTTTAACTTTATAAAATTCCATTTAGTAGATGCTGCTTCTATAACTTCAGTAGTATCAATTCCCATAGCATTGAAAATCTTGGCAAGCTCATTCATAAAGGCAATATTTACATCACGCTGAGAATTTTCTATTATCTTGGATGCTTCTGCAACTTTAATAGAAGATGCTTTGTGCGTACCATTTACCAAAACAGAATTATAAACACGATCAACAATATTTGCAATTTCAGGAGTAGAACCTGAAGTAACTTTCTTAATTTTCTCTACAGTATGTTCTTTATCACCAGGATTAATGCGTTCAGGAGAATAACCGGCATAGAACTCAACATTATATCTCAAGCCAGACACTTTTTCTACGACCGGAATGCATTCGTCTTCAGTTACACCCGGATAAACAGTAGATTCATAAACTACAATATCTCCTTTTGAAATGACTTTACCAACAGTAGTGCTGGCAGCAATCAGTGGAATTAAGTCCGGACGGTTATCCACATCGACAGGAGTAGGGACAGCAACTACATAAAAATTGCAATCTCTGATATCAGCCAGATTAGAAGAACAAACAAAACCATTCTTTATTGCATTTTGTAATAGTTCATCACTTACTTCCAACGTTGAATCGTGTCCAGTCATCAAAGAATCAACACGATTTTTGTTTAAATCAAAACCAATTGTTTTATACTTGGTTGAGAATAATCGGGCCAAAGGAAGACCTACATAACCAAGACCGATCACTGCTATTTTAATATTAGTATCCATATTTATTTATTTGTTTCTACTCTTTCAAATCTTAAAGCATGAGTAAACTTAAGCAAAACAATGTGTAAATCAGGGAAATATAACTTAATCCACATTTCAGCAGCTATAAATGGATATCTGTACCAAAAATGTCTTCTAATAAATATAAGCCGTTCTTTCGCATAAAAGCCAAAAGGGGAGAACAGCATCTTTTTTCTTTCGGCAAAGCTCATCTTTGAGTAACGATCTAAACTAAAAGTATGATCATTGCTGCATCTTCCACAATAAGAAGCTGTTAATAAGACTGGTATTTTATTTTTCTTAGCAACCAAAGAATAATCATAATCGGCTAAGCACTGAATATATTTATCAAAAAATATCCCAATCTTATCCACAACAGTTGCATGAACCATTAAAATATTAGCATTTGCTACGTCAATCATTTGTGGAATCCCTATTGGATCTAATCTTTTACTAATGTTTAGAAATTTATTTATATATACAGTTCCTCCATAAGTCGTTTTATTGAAGTTCTCTTTTGAAGTTGTACAACCGGAATAAATACCTGCTACAAGATAATTCTTCAAGCAATATTCGTGAGTCTTAAATAATTCCTCAAATAAATTGTCTAAGACGTCTGTATCATCGTTCATAAGCAAATAGAAATCAAATCCACCTTCTTTTAATGCATACTTCCAAGCAAGTCTCATACCTCCATTATAAAATAAAGAACCAGATCCTTGAATAATAGTTATATAATAATCAGGAAATGTTTTACGGATTGCATCTGCTGTTCCATCTATACAACCATCATCTGTTATATAAACATGAATATCCACAGCATCATCGGTAGATTCTTTTGAATTATACTCCAGCTCTGCGGCAAAAAGACTTTTCAGACATGAAATAGTTTTATCTTTCCGATTAAAGCATGTTAGAAGTGCTGCAATCTTTTTCATTTTATGTCATTTTTTAGAATGGACAGAACCAATAATTTGAATGAACAAAATCAACAATACATAATCCACCAATTATCCTCACAAAACGAATTTAACAATTCATAATATAAATCAGCAAGGTTCTTTTAGTAAATAAATAATACAACCAAACATCGAGTGATAATATACTTGAAAAGTTTACTATATTTTATCTTCAGTTAAAACTATTATAAACATCTAATATACTCCTAAACGAACTATCTTGAGAATTAACGATAGAAATCTTATATAAACGATTTCTTCTTTGACAAACATTAAGAATCTTTTTTAATAAATCGGAAGTGTCATTAAGCTTATAAATTACACAAGAATCAATACGATTTACTGCATCAGAAGCTATTACTAAGCAATTAGAATCTAAAGCTTCACGAATGGAAACAGAGTCTCCATCAGTTGTGGTAGGTCTTAAATATATATCTGTTTGCTTAAATAATGGCACCATTGACGATAAGGGTGTAGTAACAATCAAAATATTTGATTCAAGATCTTCATTCTTAATTTCGTTTATCAAGTCATGCATCATTATATCACTATTTGGCAGACACATGACTAATCCAAAATCAGGAATGATATTCTTTAGCAACTTAGACACTTTAACTACCTGTGCAACTCCATATAAATCATGGTCATTTAATGAAATTGAATAAGCGTAAAAACTAATTTTCAAACTTCTTCCAGACAAAAAAGACAATATTTCATCAGGAAGTGTATCATTATTTGGAGATCCGATATATGCAGGTATTACAAAAATATCCTCAGAAAATATGTTTAAATCTTCCAATTGTTTTTTTATATTTTCGTTAACAGCTATCCATTTTATTCGTTTACTAAATTTTTGTAAGAGATTAAATCCAGATTTTAATATTCGCGGATAATTATCTAATAATTGAAACTGGTCGTGAATGGTAATGACTATCTTTTTTCTTGAGCACAACATTAAAACCAAAAAAGAGATACTTTCCCAAATGGGTGCATGATGAAAATGAATTATATCACTTTTATCTTTAATCAACTGCTTTACAACACATATCAAAGATGAGAATATACCATATTTTAGTATCATTTTATTCTTTAATAAGGCGCACTTCACATAAGAAGGAGCGTCTGGCACCTCATCTTTCAAATAAGAATACACATACTCTAACATATTATTCTCGTAAAGCTTCTGAGATAATTGTTTTATATGTGTACTAATTCCTCCTATTGGAGGAGGATAATTTCCCATAATCGAAATCTTCATACAAACAGTATTATATCTTTAGCATTCGCATTAAATCTTTCTCGCTAAATCTTTCATTTTCCTGATATAAGATAGCCTCATGCTTTATTATATCAGCTATATCCCATCTGAATTTAAGAACCTTAGCAGGTACTCCTGCTGATATAGAATATGGAGGAAGGCTCTTATTTACTACACTTCCAGCTGCAACAATAGCGCCTCTGCCAATCCTTACTCCTTTAAGAATTATGACTCCTGTACCCACCCATACATCTGTATCTACAAAAACAGATTCATCATCAGCAGGCCGTTTATCTGTGATTTTATAATCCTTTAAAAACTTGCCGACTATATGAGATGAGTGGTTTCCGCCTATAATTGTTACATTAGGTGCAAAGAGAACATTATCAGCAACATGAATTTCACTATTGGATGCCATAAAAACCGCTCCATTCCCAATCTGAACATGATTACCTAAATAAATATTACTATACCAAAACTCTGATTTATCAGGACAAAAAGAAACATCTTCACCACAAGATGCAAATAATGATTTATAATATGACCACATTATTCGGTTAATAGCTTTCCTAAAAAGGAGAATAATTCCAACTAAAATTCTCATAGAATGCATTATTTAAAATTAATTCAGGAGTTATGTCTGTCTATTTTTGTCAAACACATACAAAAACCTAAAAAGAGAGGAAAACAAGCAAACTGAAAGGGGCATACAGTCATACAAGTGAGAACTGTATATAAAATGCAAATAAAAGACATACGTTTGTATTTTGAATATGCGATTAATCTATAAAGAATTATTAGAAACATTATTAATCCAACTATTCCGTAATCGAATAATATTTGCAAGAAATTATTATGAGGAGACCAATCTAACGGACCTTTTCTACAAAGTACCAAAGACCAATCTGATCCACCTCCCAAAACAATCGCAAATATATTCTGGTCAAGATAATTCATTAACCCGGTATACCAAATAATCATTCGTCCTGATCCACCGGAATCGTCTGAAATCCTCATTAAGATTGCATCAAAAAAGCCCATTTTAAAAAAGACAAAAGCTGCAAAAAGAAGTAATATTGTTACAAACGTTTTTTTCAAGAAAGACACCTTCGACATAAATAGAGCTAAGATACAAGCAATTGCTGTTGAGATTAAAGCTCCACGTGAAGATAATTGCAACAAAGTATATAAACTAGCCACAAATGTGAACACACTAAGAATATCCATATATACACTATTGAAAGGCCTATATAATCTCGAAATATATACAAACGATAATACAGTACCAATTCCAATTGTAGCGCCTAAATAATTGGGATCTGTCCAATAAGAGCGAGAAATTTCTTCAAAAAAAGAGTTGTACTGAACAAGCTCAAACGTAATGCTAAAGAAATATGAATATATTGATAATATAAGTGAATAAACTATGAAGCTCGCAAAATATAATGATAATGAGAACTTGCTCTTTACAAAATAGTACAATAAACTTATAATTAAAGTATATTTAAAGAATGCAAACTTATCACTTAAATTGATAAGAGTTACAACAGTAGAATATAAAATAAAAGCAATCCAAATCCTATCAATTCTATTTTCATCTTTAAATAAGCTATTTTGATTTCTGGTAAATATTCCTGCAATTATCAGAAAAATTAAATAAAGCAGAGATTCTGTAGGCAAATAACCAAACGGAGCAACAGAATTCACACGTACAGTAAAAAAAACAGTGACTAAAGCTGGTATAGCCTGAGAATAAAACAACAACGGAGCGAAAAAAAGGATAGTATACAATATTCTTATAGACATGGGTGGCGATACCATGTCTATATTTACCCATGAAACAAGAATAGCTAATAGGATAATATAATGGCCGATTATTATTTTTACGTCAGGTTTCATTAAATTAAGATTTAAGACCAACTATCCATAATCTTTAAAACATTTCTCTTACCATTTTTATTCATTATTTTAATCCACACGCAAAACATTTCTTCTGCATATATCAAAAAATATTTTCACATATTTTTCACGACATTGCTTTAAACCTAGGCTTAATATACCAGACTTTATATATAAGTACAAAGTCTAATGAATCAGATTCATAAACTGTTATTTAGAGGGAATTATTAATAAAAAAAATCTAAGAAAATAAAAATATTTTATTAAATATGCAAAAGTCATTTTAAAAGATATAATTCCTGAATTCCGGATATCTTCATAAATATCATCTAAAGGCATTTTTGATTTCAACAGCAACAAAAATTTAGCATATAAAAACTCCTCTATAACTTTGTTTATCAATCTATGACTTCCTTTATCATTCCTCTTTGAAAGATAAAACATTCTAACTTTGCATGTACTTTCATTAAAGGAGAGTTGCTTATATACATTGTTAGAATGACTGGCAGAGTTCTCCAATATTCTATAAGCTCCTTGAATTTCATTTATAAATTTCACTTTTGAATGTAATGCAAAGTATAACCAAGTAGGATAATCTCCCATTATCCACTTTAATTTTTCAGGATGTATGTCTTTCAAATAATTGGAGTAAATATCTTTTCTATAACAAGTTGTTAACGAAGGGATTGAGTTAAATAAAATCAGATTTCTAAAACTACAATACTGATTTCCAATATTTTTCCTTCTAAATTTATTTGTACTTTGTTGAAAGCATCTAGCTTTAGAATAAACCAAACCAACATCCTCATATTTCTCTAACAAATCAACTTGCTTCTGTAATTTCAAAGGATCAATCCAATAATCATCCCCTTCACAGAATGCAATGTATTTTCCTTTTGCTCTTGGATATTGGAAAGTTATGGATATAGAAATACCCTTTGAAAATTGGTTTTCTGTTTGGTAAATCGGTTTAATAATATCGGGATATTTAGCCTCATATTCACGTACAATATCGGCAGTTTGATCAGTTGATGCATCGTCGTGAACCAGAACTTCAAAAGAGAAATCTGTTTTTTGCATCAAAAATCCTTCTATACACTGCCTTATATAGGGCTCATGGTTGTATGTTTGGCAAAAAATACTAACTAGAAGACCTGCCATTTCTTATATTTATTAATTTAATTTCAAAAATCACTCTTTTCACTGCTATATAGCTGATTAACCAAAATCAGTATAATCTTTTATTTAAAATCATATTCTATATTCAAATATTACAACATCACAACAACATCTGTACAAAAGGCGTTTATTTCACTGATTTAAGTCAATCTAAATACATAAAAAAGGTGGTCACTAACATATGTAGCAACTAAGTTTATCCGAAGTATCACAATTCATAATAAGTCAACAAAAGCTTTAACTTTTAGACTCTTTTTATAAAAAGAATAGATAAAAGAAGATATTTATACATCATTTAAACAAATAGAACAATAAAAATGTTGCACTAAGCTTCACAATTCAGTCACTAAAAATAAGAATGTACAAATTCGTCCAACTATCCTCAAAAAAGACAACATATAGCAGCAATAGGAAATAATCGGTTCTAGTTTCTTGACACTTATATTTACAATTATTCTGTATTATACTTTTCTGAAAAGTCAAATAAAAATCTCCCACCATCCTTTTAAAAAAGATAGTGGGAGATTAAAAAAACATAACCGGAGTTCAGCTAAAACATAACCGGAGATGACGATAACCTTTCTTGAAATGGGTTTATAGTTTCTGTGGTTATAATAGAATTAGATTAGAATATTTTCGTAAATCCGAGGATACATATTTCGGGTATAAAAAACAAATTATATTATACCTCCTATTAATATAGAATATTCATACTTTAATTTTAAAACTATATAATTTTACATTTTAGAATCCAGATTTTTACCCTTTTCTACATGCTCAAAGTTAATCAGGAATTTCTTTACGATACCCACGATCTCACTTTTAGTAGTATAAGATGAAGAGAACGCAGTATTTAATGAGCTGAATAATTCATCAATATCCTTTATTTTGCGCCGAGAGCCATTCTTTACAACACCTAAAGACTGGTACTCTTCCCAGGATACCACTTCTTCGTTCGTGTAAAATTCCTCATACGCTTTTTCGCCTGTTGTATCTGAACTCGAATAGAATACCGGATAATTTATATCTCCATCTTTTCTTTCGGCAGCCATTTTTCGGGCCTCCTCTTCAGAACCGCATTCGTAGGCTTTAAAACCAAGTTCATCCAAAAAGCGGGTAGCTATTTCTGAAAAAGTAAGCATTTGATCTTGCTTTAACTTTGGAAAGAAAATTTCTCCGGTATGTCCCAACATACATGCCATCATACAAATCTGTCCGCTCTCTTCGGGAGATACAAAATAACGACGCACATCCGAAGGCGCACTTAAAGGCTGACGTTTCATCACACGGTCTATAAAGCCAGCAAGAAGAGAGCCGTTCGAGAATGCCACATTTGCAAAGCGGGCTGTTGCAACTGAATATTGTTTCGAATAAGTCATGATTACATCTTCCATAATCTTCTTGCTTCCTCCCATAATATTTACAGGATTTGCAGCCTTATCAGTAGAAACACAGAAGAATTTACGAGGTGGAATTTCAGACAATAGCTTCAGTAGTTTACATGCGTGAAGCACATTATTTTCCAATAAGGCCTGAACGGAGAATTCATCTTTCTCGCTTCGAACATGCTTATGAGCTGAAAAATTGGCTACTATATCAAAACCCCGTTCCCGGCGGAACATTTTCTTAAAAACAGGATCTGCATAATTAATCGGATATGTCTTAAAATCCTTTGGTATATAAGTCCCATAAGAACTATGTAAATCTCTTGTAAGTTCGCACAATCCGTTCTCCGAAATATCTACAACGGTCAATTTAGCCGGTTTAAATTTCAACACAGCTCTGATATAGGAAGAACCAATTGTACCTGCACCCCCGATAACCAGAATGCTTCGCCCTTCTATTTCCTCACGAAGTTTTTCTTTATTCGCGTTGATATCTTTCTGGAACATACTTTCATTACGAAAGGTTACATTCCTCTCAATAAAACGATTAACATCAATCATTGCAATCTTTTTTTTCAGTTATACTATAATTTATCAATTCAGGCTTTACCGATAATCCTTTTAAATTTCCATAAAGCGAAACACTCTCCCTGGCAGGCATCATCCATTCTGGTTTTTCAGGTAAATTCTTTAACAATCTATGAGGCAAATTGTTTTCCGGAAAGAGAATCACCCATGCGGTTAAAAAAACAATCTTAGTATCTACCCACAGAGATGCGTTATTTTGATACCACATTTCAAGAGCACCTTTGTAAGGAGCTACCTCGTTTAGGTAAAACTCAATCGGATTTATTCCCGGATTAGAAAGATACCTCTCTTCATCACGGAATATAATAGAACCAATCCCGGTTATCCCAGGCTTTGAATTATAAACCGTTCGCTGCACTTGTTCCGGATACTTATAGAAATCAACTTCCATTAGTGGACGAGGTCCCACCAGGCTCATTGTCCCGTTGAGAACATTAAAAATCTGAGGCAATTCATTAATCTTTGTCTTTCTAAGAATACGGCCAAAAGGCAATACTCTTGGATCATTTCGTAGAGTAATACTCCCCGTGCCCAGATTAGTGGAGTTACTTACCATTGTTATAAATTTAAAGATATTAAAACGCTGGTTTTTATATCCAACCCTTTTTTGCAAATACCATATATCATGCTCTCCAGTACAGGCAAGTACGACAATACAAATAATAAAAACAGGGGATATGATTAATAGCGCAATCGCTGACAAAAGGATGTCAATTATCCGTTTTACAAGTTTATACATATTATTTAAGTATTAAAGTTAACAATGTATTTATAAAAAGTACAACAAAATACTAGTATAAAAGTTCAGATTAATTTCCTATAATAGTTTTATAAGCAGTAACTACAGTATCTACCACAAAATGCAGTTTTTCTTCTGTAAGCCCATTATAGACGGGTAATGAAATTTCGTTTTTATATAGATCATATGTAACGGGATAATCAGTCATTTTATATCCTTTGTTTTTAAACAGCGCAAGCATTGGCATAGGAATGTAGTGTACATTCACCCCAACTTCTTTTTCACTAATAATCCTGATCATTTCATCTCTTTGTTCCTCAGAGATATTGCTAATTCTTAGCAAGAACAGATGATAGGAACTTTCAGTCGAGTCTTCCTTAAAAGGTGGGATAATAGCCCAATTATAGCAGGAAAGAGCATCTACATAATAATTGTATATTTTTTTTCTATCCGGCAATAGCTCATTTTTATATTTTCTTATCTGAGCCAGACCTACAGTAGCACACAAATCAGGCATATTTATTTTTAATCCCTGATCAATTATATCATATTTCCATCCACCAATCTGATTTTTTTCAAATGCACTTTTATTCTGCCCATTCAAAGATAGTACTCTTAGAAAGGCCAACTCTTTTGCATTATCAAAAGGTTCGGGTAAGTTGACAACAATCCCTCCCCCTTCACCCGTAGTAATATTTTTTACAGAATGAAAAGAAAACACAGTCACATCGGATACCAATCCACAGGGAACATCTTTATAGGTAGCGCCAAAAGAATGAGCAGAATCAGAAAGAATCAGAATACGTCCCAACATTTTTTGTCTCTCATTATCAGACACAAAGAGTCTTTTTATCTCGGGTGCATTTACCACTTCTTTGATAGCATCATAATCGCAAGGATAACCTCCAAGATCTACTGGGATAACAGCCTTTGTTTTAGATGTAACGGCCATTTTCATTTTGTTAGAGTCAATTGTAAAATCCTCCTTCACGTCCACCATCACAGGAGTTGCTCCCAGATTCATTACACAAAGAGCTGTTGCACTATAAGTATAAGATGGAATTATAACCTCATCGCCAGGGCCAACGCCAAACCACCTAAGCACAAGCATCGCTCCCGATGTCCACGAATTTACACAAAGGGCATTTCCTCCCCCAATAAATTGCTCTATTTCTGTTTCCAAAGCCTGCACCTTTGGACCACTTGTCAACCACCCTGTATTAGTCAGAGTATCATGCATCTCAGCAATCACATCGGTATCGATTACCGGTAAAGAAAATGGGATTTTCATACTTGTTTATTTTATATTTTTTATTAATCTATACATTCGTCTGTTCGGATAAGTAGAAAAATCATATAACACACTATAACCTAAACTATTATAAAGACCAATAGCTTTATCATTATTAAGAAAATCTGTTGTAAGAGATAATTTTGCGCTTCCCATAGTCTTTAATTCATCCTCTACATACAACAGCATTTTTCGTCCGATGCCTTTTCCTTGATTACCAGGGACTACCCCAATTGAAAGAACCTCTGCATATTCACCTTTATCTTTTCCATCAGACCCTTTTTTAGTAAGGTTGCACAACAATCTGATTAAAGCAGGAAAATCAGTAAAGAACAATCGTACTCCAATTAAAGCAAATCTTAAAAAGTTATCCTTTACCAGATGTGAATAATAGCCTTGGGAAAGAAAAGTAGCAGCACAGAACCCTATTAATTTCCCTTCTTCATAAGATCCGATCAATAAGCCTTTATCATCTTTACGTATACAATCATAATACACGTACAGAAATTTATCACCTAATTTAGTCAGAAAGAAATCTTCAAAAGCCTCTTTATGAGCTGTGACTAAATCAGAAAGATCTTTTTTAGCTATTCTTTTAATTTCCATAACACATATTTTCTATTAGTGAAATAACTTTAGGTAAATTTGCTTTTTTAGAAAAAGTCTGCATAGCATAGCTAAAGCCTGCTTTTCCCTTACTTTTTAGAAGATCACGACTCCATTGAGAAGACTCAATCATTGCTTTCATTAGGCTTTCTTTATTTTCGGGTTCAACAACAATACCACACCCCGCCTTTAATATAGACTTTGCTGTATCACTTTCTAAGTCCAGGCTTCCAATAATAGCTTTTGCAGAAAACATATAGGCAGGAAGTTTGGATGGTATTGAACTAAGAGCACCTCCTTTCTTAACTGGAAGAAGCATCACATCAGCCATATCCTGAATAGAAGGAACCATACCTTCAGGAACCGGAATAAATTCAATATTTCTTGCTTTATAAGTCTTTGCCAATTCAATGCAAGCATTTGTTCTTGACCCAGTTCCGGCTATTACCAGCTTTGAATCAGGAATATTTGCCTTCACAAAGGATTCAATTAATAACTCAACACCAGCCAAAGGACCGTTATTACCAAGATACATAAAAGTAAAAGGTGCAGATAAGTTCTCCTTATCATTGACTTTCAGGTTTCTGAAATGAATAAAAGCCTTTTCATCCTGCCAATTGGTTACCACTATCGCTTTCTCGGGAGATATATTCCGGGTTGAGACTAAAGTCCGTTTCATATTATCGGAAATGCATAAAACGGCCGTCGAATTTTTCAGCACATAAACATCGATAGGCAAAAGAATCTTAAAGAATAAAGATTTCGCAAAACGGAGTTTATTTATCAACGATTCAGGATAAATGTCCTGTACATGAATTACACAAGGTATATTTAATCTTTTGGCTGTTTTCACAATCAGGTATTGCGAAAACAATGGCCAGGCATTCAAATAGATACAATCCAGATCTTTTGAATTACTTTTTATATAGTTTGCACAATGTGTTCCAAAGCTAAAACTTTCCCATAATCGGCCTAAAATATTACATGCTGAACAAGTATATGAATTTAGCCTGATAACCTTATGATTTTTAGATTCATACATAGATGAAAACTTAAAACCATGGGGTCTTGTCGGTTTTGGACAAAGAACCACTACATCATTTCTTTTTGCCAGCTCATGAGCGATATCACGAGATAAGGAAGCAGAAACTACTGGTTCGGGAGGAAACACCGCTGATATAATTAGAGTTCTTGACATTTAGATAAAATAATTAATTTATCAACAAGTAATACAATGTAATCCGGATAGTTTATTCAATGCTAAAAGGAGGTATGTCGCTGGATCTAAAAATCGTCCAATTATTATACACTTCTTCCAACATTATAGAGAAAAGTATGAATATTGGATACTTACTTTCAATTAATAATTAAGTGTTTTAAAATCCATCTTTTAAGTCTTAATTCAGACAATAATATATTATAAGAAAAAAAAGTGAAGTTAGGTTGGAGAGCAGTAGTAGTCGTGGTATGAGATATGCTCATCTCTGATGCGATAAGATTTTCAATTACCGGAAAGATATTATAATCATCTATTATAAGGGCACGATCTTGTTTTAGTAACTCAATCTTGGAAGAATAATATTGTTCCGGTTCATAAAGTATTTTCTCTATTAAATCAAATATCTCATTTTTCCGTTCTAGTGAGAAATGATAAAAAGAATTGGTTGGAAAGTAGTCGGATATATTTGTACAGCCAATATATATTGGAATTGAAAGGCCTAAAATAGGGTCAGCTAATTTTTCTGTCCAATAGTTTGGTATTTCAGAATTCTCTATACACAAATGAAAGCGATAAGGTAGAATAGCATCCGCTTTATCATTTACCGGGTTTACTCCTTTCCCATAAAAATCTACCTCATCAGGAAAATTATTTTTTAGCTCTTCCAGAAACTTAATTCGTTTATTATGTCCGGGCATCATTGTCTTGGAAGAGGTAATAACAGAGATATTTTTAGTCTTTGGCCCTATTTTCATCTCTTTTAGTTCTCTTAAATTGTAGTTATACGAACTGTCATTGAAATTTTTGCCAAAGTGCCAGGGCAAAGCCTGCTGACTCTGAATATTCTTTTTATGCTTTAGTCTTGGATGAGCAGTCAATAAACAATCAAACTGATCAAGAAAATTCTTCGTATAGACACTGGACATCGGAGGCTCACCCGAAATAAATAACAAACCACCCTTCTTATGTTTTACTACCTTGTTTACATTAATGCCTTCGTATACAATAACAAGATCCCATACAATATCTAATTCCGAGTTTTCATAAAAGGAAAACACGCTACTATATCGCTCTGTATCTAATTGGCGTAAAAACCAATTGTCTGAAGTTAATGATGGAGTTAATATATTAACGTAATACATATACAACAATTATTTCAAAAGCATTCAGAGTAATAAGATAATTATCCCCAATTACAGTTATAACTATTTAGAGTAATGATAAAGCATGAATAACTGAGATTTCAAAAAGTCCCGCTTCCTGCTCCACTTCCCTCAAGCATTCTTCACAGCCATTGTTGAAACTTATAGCATCAAATAAGTTTATATATTCAATAATCTTATCACAGACATTATCTCCGGATTCAACTACAACTCCAAGATTATATTTTCTCACATACTTAGCCTGATAGCTCTCTGCATTTACAATCATGTGTTTGTGATGCAGTATGGATAAATAAAATCTATTGCTCATCAAAGACGTTCCATTTATATCAACAGGTAAAAGGATATTAATAAAATCAGAATCATAAACAATCATCGGTTCATCGTTTTTATTATACCGGCCTGTAAAAAGTACATTACTGATATTATTCATTTTTGCATAGTTCTCCAGAGGAACCTTAGCAACTCCATCACCAGAGAAAACCAAAGTAAAAGTATCCTTATTCCCTAAATCATGCAATAAACGTTCACTCTCACTTATATCTCTCAAACCTCCTATTGATAGTACTTTTACACAATTCCTGTTAAATGGCTTTATGGGGTACAAGCTTTTTAAGAAAGAGCTCCTTATATTGTGACTAATGGTGTATTTACCATCAGGCAACCATGCTTCAAAGCCCTTAGAAGAAATACAATTTATAGAAGAGTGGTTAATAAGAAACTTTACTCTTGATTTAAAAAATTTCAGTACAGGAGAATAATCACGAATATCAAAAACAAATTTCCCGTCAAAATTATGTTTCAGATAAGTAGATAGAAAAACAGCATTTACTATTGTAAATACTATAATATAATCATAGTGAACTGATTTTAGATGTTTAATAACAAAACGAGAATAAAAATAGCAATCGATTAGCTTTCTATAAAACGGCTGTAATTCCAGGCTTATCAGATCATAAAAATAGAAGTTCGATTCTTTATATTTTATTGGATAATGCTTATTCCAGCCAATAATATCATATTCTATACCTTGCGTGGTAAGGATATCAATATAGTATTGGGCATATGGTGATGTTTCAATATCTGTAGATAAGATTAAAGCTGCTTTCATATTTAAGAATAGATTAAAGTCAGAAATAAAACACAATTATCTCATTTGCAGAATACACGGATCTATTAATCAGGACTATATTTATTTTATCTTGTTTAGCAAGGCGTATATCCGGAGACAATGACAAGGAAACAAAGAGAACAAAACACCCTCAATTCTGTATTTTGTTATCGAACTATTCTTCATTTCCGAAAATAAAAACTTACTTTCAGAAAACATATCAGACAATGTTTTTTTATCATCAGCACTTATATTTAAAGAATTATTCAAAGAATTATTGAGGGCAAGAGATATCAGATTACTAAAACTCTGCTTATCATTCTGATCCACTCTGGTGTCCGAAAATTCCATTAAAATACCGGCTATTTTTATCATATCAAAAGACCTCTTCGGATTGGCTGATTGAGTTATAGACCCTTCCCTGTTTAAGTAATTATATACTATATTCTGGCAGATCTTTAACTTGTCGGCATAATACAGCATTCTGGGAGTAAATTCATAATCTTCATGAAAAATGCCAGGCATAAAGTGGAGCTTGTTTTTTTCAAGAAAAGATCTTTTATATATATAAAATGGAGCAGCCAGGAACGAAACCGGATAAGTTATGGAATAAGCCAACAGTTGGCGACCATTTTGCACTTTCGCATCAGTTACAGATCTGACGATAGTCTTATCACCTTCAATCACCCTATGTCCCATTAGCAGAATATCAATATCTTTTAATTGTCCGATTATACTATTCAGACAATCGGCATCAATCCAGTCATCAGAATCAATAAACCATACATATTCACCTTTTGCCAAAGAGAGTCCCTTATTACGTGCTGCACTAAGACCTGCATTAGGTTGTGACGTTATGTGCACATTATCATATCTCTTAGCTACAGTTTCTGCTATTTCAAGACTTCTGTCCTTTGTTCCATCATTCACTACAATGATCTCGTAAACAGAAGAATAAGAATCTTGTTCAGCACAACTTACAATACATTTCTCAACATATTTTTCTACGTTGTACACAGGTATAATAATTGATAGTTTCAGCATCGTCTCACAATTGATGTGTCTTTTCTATAATAATAAATTCTCGAACGCTTTTTCTCGGCTATCTTTTCATAAACACACCAGAATATGGCAAAAACATACATTTTCTGGAACATTGGAGCCCAATGCATAAAATAAAAAATTCCCATGAATAAGAACTCAAAAGAGAATATGAGTAACAAAACGCTAGGCAGATTTCCTGAGCTAATTTTAGAAATACATTTAAATAAGAGATAGAATGACAAGCTAAGTAATATTGTACCCCAGAATCCAAAATCCATATAAAAGCTACCTACAAAAGAGTAAAAAGAATTCAATGAAATCAAAGCATACCTGAAGTATGGCATATTATTCATTTCATAATGCCCTAATGCTTCCGATCCCCAGAAAACAGGGAAGGTAAATTTCCCATAGAAGTCAAAGTTGAAAGCATAATCATAAATATATGAGAAATTAATAAATCCCTGACCAAAATAATCAATGACAGAATTGAAAGATGAAATAAAGCCTTTCAACATTCCAGCATCACGTTCTGTTGCAAATCTTGCAATAGTGATAAAAATAATAGGCAAAAGTAAAAGAGGCAATATGCAGTAAAAAAGTCTTTTTAACTTCCTTTTGAGCGATAGATGAAGATAGGCTGAGAATAAGGTATAATTTAGCATTAATAAGATAAGCCAATGCATGGTTGCGTTTCGTCCCACTATTGTGAGATTCTCCACCACAGAAGTCAAACTACATATTAATAATAAATAAGCCAGTTTTGTATGCTTGTATCGAAAGAAATTAATAAGATAAAAAAATAAAAATATCTTTACGCCATTTAACACATTCGCAGGACCAACAATATATCCGAGCAAACCTATGCTCTGATTTTCATTATTGGCTGAGTTAACATTATAATCATCACGAATTTGTGTAACCTTATCCAAAGAGCCCAATTGATCACTGCTAAGCCGGCTAAAAGAGTAAATGAATGAAATTAAAGAAATAACGATAAGGAAATAACTAAATAGAAGTATTATCTTTTCATTCATTACACTATTATCAAGAGGTTTAAAAGATCTCTCAATCGAAATTACGCCTAATATAAACAGTAAAAAAATACCGCAATAATAAGCAACAGATTCCAATGAGACAACCCTACCTGGATACAGATCCGTACAATAAAACAGATAGACTGAACAAAGGGAAGAAATTAGATAAAATAATACGAGAAACCGTGATATTCTTAATTTCTTCTGAATTCTGGTATAAATCAGAATAAAAAACACTACATATAGTACTAACATTATTTTATAATATATGATTAAAAAAACTGTTCCATTTTGAAATAACAGAGTCTTTATCCAATAAATTAGTAATAATAATTTTATTTATTTCTTTTTCTTTTTCACTAAGGAAGAACTCCTTTTTATTCATATCAGTTTTAAACTCATCTGTATGAGAAATTACTGCTCCAAACTGTTTAATATATTCATAATTGCTTCCTTGCAAATATATTTTTTTTCCTAAAGCAAGGCTTAAATATATTGCCGCCAGTCCGGTCTGGGTATCATATGGACAAATATATATATCAAAGGAGTTCAACATAACAACATATTCTTCTTTACTCAGCATTTTCGTTAACAAAAAAAGAGATTCCTGTTCTATAAACGCTGAATAAGCAGACCTGAAAGATTCAATCCGGCTCTCTTCAGCACCATAACTCACCATACAGGTTATTTTATAATCAGCTCCGATATTCCCTAAAGAACGTAAAAACTGGTCGTATTTTTCTATACTGTATCCATTATTCCCCAATAAAACACTTATACCCGCTTGCCTATCCCCGGGATTGCTGAGCGCATATTCAACAAGATATTTATTATTCCCCGGATATGGTATATAAAAAAAATCAGCTTTACTCTTTAACTGTACTTTTATATCTTCTATATCCTGAGGCATTAAACAGATAACATTCTTATAGATAGAATAATTCAAACGATCTATATTATTAAACAAGAATGCTTGTAACGTCTTGGATTTATTGTAGTACCAGCACCCCCAGCAAACCCAATTCATATTTTTAAAACCGTGAATATTAAGTAAGATATTGAACCAACGAGAGCTAAGTGCATGTAAAAGGAAAGTAGTCGATTTTGGCAATTCCGCCATATAGCTCACCAGTTCTTTGTCATATCGGTTAACAAACTTCTTCTTTATTAAGAATCTTTTCAATGTTGAATATTCACGATCTTTATCATTCATCATTATAATCTGGAATCTGTCAAACTGAAAATGTTTAAAAACATCCTCATAAAGAGGCCTTGTTTCCTCAGTGGCACCGGCAATAATGAAAAAGGAGAAATCGCCGAAATAAGTAATGAATGTTCTCAACATTCCAACTACATGAAATGGCACATCTGCAGGGAATATATGATAAACCATCTTATTATTATCTGAATTCATAATCTAATCTCCTGATTTAAATCAATTTATATTTATCCAACATGCTATTGACTTCTTCTACAGAATTGAACATCATCACATCCAGAATTGACATACAAGGTATAAATTCATTCTTTAGTTGTTTATAGGGTACAATTTCAGAATTAATAAATCTCAGATCAATTCCATGAGAGGCAAAATCCTCTTTGTCGTATAATTTCTGCCCTCCAATTGCATTGATATATACATCTGCTCCTAAGATATCACACATGTTGATAACCTTATCCTTGCCTTTGAGTGAACAATCTTTTTTTAACTGTGACGATATTAATAAAGGAGTATCAATATGCAAATAAGAAAGTATCTCTTTTAAACTATTGATTATAAAATCAGAAAGAGATCTGTTTTCATAAAAGACCATATTCTCCAGCAAAGGAACAACATTCTTAAAATAAGGTGCTTTAGCATAGTTTACCTGAATAGTTTTTAGCCAGCTCCTGAAATCATCCTCTATTTCTATCTCATTAATTAGTTTGTTCTGACTGGATTTTTTCAACTTAATGGTAAATAACTTCTTTTCGTGATTAACTAAAATATTATTTCTGTTAATCCACCCATTCTTGATATAATTCACGTCGTCACATATAACATATTTATCAACTGCCTTTATCAATTGAAAATATCCTATATAAGGCAAGAAATAAGGTTGCATTGCTCCTAATTTCATGATTTATTTTTTTATTAGGTCCAGGATTCGTTCCACATCTTCTTCACTCAGTTCATGATGCATTGGCAAACAAATCACACTATCGGCAGCCTTAAGGGCAACAGGTAAGTTCGACGGCTTTGCCGATTCCAATCCTCTATAAGTGGAGAATGTACTTATCAACGGGTAGAAATATCTTCTTCCCAACACATTATCATCCTTCATTTTCTGGTAAAGTGCATCCCGGCTCATTCCATATACACTTTCATCCACAAAAATGGGGAAATAAGAATAATTATGCTTTACACCCGGCATATCTTCCATAAACGAAATTCCCGGTATATCTTTTAACACTTCTCTGTAACGTATTGCCACCTTGTGTCTTTTTTCAATGGCCGAATCAATGTATTTTAATCCCAGCAACCCATAAGCAGCCCGCACCTCATCCATCTTGGCATTAATACCCGGAGCAACAACCGTTGTTTCGCCTGCAAAACCAAAATTCTTAAGGTAGTCAATCCTCTTTTTCATCTTTTCATCATGACAGATTATGGCCCCACCTTCAATCGTGGAATAGGTTTTGGTAGCATGAAAGCTTAATATGCTCAAGTCCCCGAAATTCAAAACTGAATGTCCATTCTGTTCCACAGCAAACGCATGAGCTGCGTCTATTATCACACGAAGGCCATATGTATCGGCAATCGCTTCAATCCTCTTTATATCAGCAGGATTTCCATACACATGAACAGGCACAATGGCTGTTGTATTGGGTGTTATAGCTGCTTCTATCTTATCAGGATCCAGATTCAATGTTACCGGATCCACATCCACAAATACCGGTTTTATACCATTCCACCAGATAGCATGGGTCGTAGCTACAAAGCTGAACGGAGTTACAATAACTTCACCTGTAATTCGTAATGCCTGAAGAGCTGTTATTAAGGCCAGCGTTCCATTAGAAAAGAGACTGATATAGTCTACTCCTAAATATTCACACAATGATTTTTCAAGCTTCTGATGGTAGAAACCATTATTAGTTAACCATTTACGTTTCCAGATATCTTCCAGATAAGGGATAAACTCCTCCAAAGGGGGGATCAGCGGGGAAGTCACTGTAATCTGTTTCTTTTCCATAGTATGAATAAACTCATCAATTGGAGCAATCAATGGGGCGGCTGTTGTTATTTGTTTCTTTTCCATAATCATATTCTATTATTGTTTCACATCAAATAATGCTATTCTCTTTTAACACTAACCTTTGTATCTTACCAGATGATGTTCTGGGTATTACATCTATTCGTTCAATGGCAACAGGAATCTTGTAATTTTCCAGTTTACTCATCAAAGTTTTCATCATTAAAGGAAAAACAATCTCATTTTCTGAAACGACATATGCTTTCACTACTTCACCTAAAACTCCGTTAGGATCTGCTATACCTACACATACTGACTCTTTTATACCGGAAATCGAGTTAATAACCTCTTCCACTTCAATGGGGCACACTTTCTTCCCTCCAACATTTATCATCTCTTTTAACCGGCTTTTCAGGTATACATACCCTTCTTTATCTTTATATCCCCAATCACCGGTTTTAAAATATTCACCATAAAAGTTTTTGGAAAAGTCTTTCCTGGTTTCTCCCCAGTAATCATTGCACACATGTAATCCTTTTACGCAAATTTCACCATCTGAACCATCCTGCAGCTCTTTTCCATGTTTATCAAATATTTTTATTTCCACATTGGGAGAGGGTTTACCTATCGAATCAAGATGCATCTTATCAGTATGAAATTCCATGAAGGAGCTTCGGGAGGCCTCTGTTAACCCATAATGCATGCAAATTTTTGTATTGGGGAGCAGTTCCATCAACAACCTCTTGTCTTCTAAAGGCATAGAAGCGCTTCCTATTTCAATATATTTAATTTGAGAGGCAAAACCGGCTATTTTATATTCACTCAACTTTCTTATGTAAGCCCAGTTGGCCGGAACCATACCAAATCCGGTAATCTGCCTGTTTAAAATTTCCGCATAGAACTTTTTCATATTGGCAAAACTGCCTAGAATATCCAATGTTCCACCCATGTACAATACACATCTCAATCGTCCAAGACCAAAAGAATGACTAACCGGAAGAGCCAGCAATTCAATATCGTCTTCTGTATTGCCAATAAAAGAATTAATATTCATGGCAGCCGCTTCTTCGTTTTCATAAGTCAAAGTCACACCTTTCTGAATACCGGTAGTACCGGTGGTATAAAGTAGATCGGCAACCGCATTCTTGTCGGGAAAACGAAAGTCTTCATTACCAGATGCTTCTTCAAATGCAGAAAATGGAGTTACCTCAAAATCGGCATTTACAATCTGTCCAATAAAGAATGAAGGATGAGCCGACTCTATAATTCTATTCAACCTTATCAGATTAGTCTGCGGATCAATGGGAATACAGACGCAACCAGCCAGATGCAATCCAAAATAAGCATAAACAAATTCTATCTCATTGCTGGCAGAAACAACCACGCGACTTTTCTGAGTCAAGGCTATCTTATATTTGAAATAACCGGCCCATTGAACTATTTTTTCCCATAATTCGCTGTAGGTAACACTTTTGTTGCCCGAGATAACAGCTATCTTTTGGGGAAATCGTTCCTTATTCTGAAAAATCTTCTCTTCAACACTCATAAACTAATCCATTTTTAGATTCTTCTTAACCGCAATAATAATATCATCCACATTTTCTATCGCCATCATATCTTCTGCTTCAAAATTTATATTAAAAGCATCTTCTGCCGCCGACAATATAGCCAGATGTCCCACTGAATCCCACTGTGGATAATCTCCGATTGAAGTATCACCATTTATTTGAGATGCAACTGTCTGACAGACATCTGCAACAATCTCTTTCACTATTTTCTCAATTTCCATCTCTTACATTTTTAGATCTGTTGAACACATTAAATCTCAATCAGTGGAGGGCAACAAATTTGATTCGTTTTAAGAAAAGCGCTTCCCCATGACAAACCGGCTCCAAAAGAGCACATTATTAAAGACAACTCCTTTTCCTGCAATACAGCATTCAGTTCTGTGACCATAGTCAATGGAATTGTAGCACAACTGGTGTTGCCAAATTCTGTTAAGCTATAAGGAATTTTACTCTGGTCAACTTTCAATTTCCGTCCTATTTTTTCATCCATATAATGATTTGCCTGATGAATCAGGAAATAATCAATACTATTCAGGTCAAGATTAAAATGCTCACACAGATCCATAATCGACTTTGGTGGCTGAGTGATTGAGAAGACAAAAACATTCAGACCATCCATAATAACCTGCATCCTGTTTCTTGATATCCCGGGAGCAACTTCTTTCATAATGAAAGATTCATTTGTCACCGGATTTCTGGCACCACCATCCGGACTAATGATTGCATTGCCTTTAGATCCATCCGTCCCCATCTGAAAAACAACACCTTTGTTACCCTCATCAAACTCAATTGCAGTAGCAGTACCGGCATCACCAATCAACGGCCATATCGTTTTATCTAAAGGTGAATGAAATGTGGAAGTAGTTTCACCAACAAGCAACAGGGCTTTTTTTATACTGCCATTTGAAACCAGTCCGCTCACTACAGACAATCCATAAGTATATCCGGAACACCCAAGCGGAACATCAATGGCATAACAATCTTTGCTCAATCCCAATCTGTCCTGCAATAAACAGGAGGTAGCAGGCAACAGATAATCGCGTGAAAGTGAAACAAAAATAAGAGCCTCAATTTCATTACGTTCCCATTTCAATTCGTTTATCAGCTTATCTGCAGCTTCAAAACATAAATCAGAACAGCACAGTCCTTCAGGAGCAATTCTCGCCCTTTCTATATGAGTCAGGCCTATTACCTTTTCTGCTTCGCCCGGAACAAAGACCGGCCAATCCTTTACCTCCTTTATCTCTTTAGGAACAGCTGCCGCTATTCCTGCGAATTTCACATTTGGGAATGAAATATATGCCATAATTTAAACCTCATTTTTAGAATTTACACTATTGAATAAGTCCTGGATTGTAGATGAATTTGCAATATCTTCACCAGAAATCATCACGTCGTATTCTTCATCAATCATTGACATGATGGATAACGCAGTTAACGAACTCCAGTCTTCCAGCTCTTTGAACTCTGTATCTGCGCTTAATTGATCCATGCTTGTATTATCGAACTGATCTGCAACCTTTCCTATAAAATCTTTTAATTCCATAACCTTATATTTAAGTAACTATTTATGAATCCATCATTTATCTCTTCAGAATTTCAATGTCTTTGCAGGAACACCAAATGCTGTTACATTTTCTTTGATGTTAGTCACAGCAACACTGCCTGCACCAACAATCGAATTGTCCCCCACTTTTTTATACGGAAGAATAATGGCACCGGTATAAAGTGAAACAAGCGATCCTATCTCACAAAAGCCACCAATAAAGGTATGAGTAAACAAATGGCACCAATCCCCTACAACAGAATCATGACCTATTACTGTATAAGGTAAAATAGTAACAAAATTGCCTATCTTTGTATCACATGACAGAGCAACCCCCATTTTGATAAGACAGCCTTTTCCTATCTCTACATTTTGTTCAATATTCACAGTCGGATGTATCAGTGATATAAACTCTCCGCCTTTTGCCAGAATAACTTCAGCATAATGCTTTTTATAAAGTACATCCCCCAAAGCACAGACAAACACATCATCCGGTTGAATTTCATAATCCTCTACAGAAGATATAATTGGCGGGTAGCCTTTATAATTATCCAAGGCATCAGACTTATCATCCAGAAAGCCCTTAACTTTATAGTCAACCAGATAGCCTTTACATTGAGTTGCAAGAAAATAAATCTCGCGTCCAAATGCTCTTCCTCCAATAATTAATAAGTTCTTCATTTACTGTTTTTTTTATTTTTTACGATTGGTTATTTCTTTCTTTTCATTGAATAAAAAATCTGTTTTATTTCCAGATACTCTTTCAGCTTCAGTTTTTCGTATATAATCAGTACCAGTATAATTCCTGATAAACATTGTGCTATCAAGGTTAGCCAGTTAGCCATGCCTATCAGGGTTAAGCTCCACATAAAGGCAGCAACAATACAAGATATAATGAAAGTGGGCAAGATATCTTTAATTTGTATCAGAGACGGGTAATCAATTAAATCTGCAGAATAGTATGCATTCAGAAAGTAAGCAAAAAATGAAGTGAATACACTTCCCCACAACATACATTTAATTCCATAGAAAATACCTAATACAATAGGAACAACCCCAATAACCTTTTTTAAAACCTCCAGCTTAAGAAACAAATCCGACCTTCCTTTTACCTGCAGTATATTCAGGTTTATAGCGTGCAGTGGATAAAGCATTCCGGCAAAGCAGATAATCTGCAGATAGCCCACACATTGCAACCATTTCGGTCCTATCAGAACAAGAACTAATGGTTTTGCTATAGCTGCCAGCCCCAGCATACAGGCAAAAGTAACAAGCATAGTAACCTTAATAACCTTTCGGTAAGCCTCCTTTAACCGTACCTGATCTTCCTGGATAGTACTCAGCACAGGATAGCTCACCCTTTGCACTACTGTTGTCAGATTACTGGAAAAAATCGCATTGAATTGTTCTGCACGCGTATATTGCCCTAATTGTGATGCCGAATAAAAACGTCCGATAACCACGTAATAGATATTATTATAGATCGTGTTCAGCAAACCTGAGAGCAACAATTTTGATCCGAATCCAAAGAGTTCATCAAAACTCTTTTTTGAAAATTCAAAAGCAGGGCGCCAATGACTGTAAATCCACAAAAACAGAGTATTAAGCAACTGCCGGGATATTTGCTGACCCACCAGACTCCACACACCAAAACCTTCTACAGCCATTCCAATGCCAATAATGCCGCTCGAAACCGATGCTATAACTGATACTTTTGTTTGTGTTTTGAAATCAACTTCCTTAACTAAGATTGTACGCTGAATAATTGCAATAGCATTGATCAGCAAAATGCTTCCCATCACCCTTGTAATCTCTATCAGCTGAGGTTCCTTAAAAAAACGGCTGATAGCCGGCGCTGAGAAGAAAAGAATCAGATAGATAATAATGCCAATAAATAAATTGAAATAAAAAACAGTATTATAGTCTATATCTTTGGCATCTGTCTTTCTGATTAGGGCATTGGAAAAACCGCTGTCTATAATGGATGTGGAAATAGCAATAAAAATAGTGATCATCCCCAGTATTCCAAATTCGTGAGGCGAAAGTAATCTTGCCAGTACAATACCTACAAGGAATGACACACCTGCAGTTACTAAATTATCAGCAAAACTCCAGCTTACTCCATTTACGGCTTTTTTTTTTAAAGACTCATTCATTTACAGTACCTGTTTTACATACAGAAGGTGGTCACTAACAGATGTAGTAACTAAATTAGTTTTGAGAGGTGCTTTTAAGCTTTTTTCTTAAAATAAATACCGGTTTTAACTCTGTCAATTTTATACAAAATGGAGAATATTTAGTATTTATTTCACCTTAAGAACAAATGTCATCAGGGAAATGTTGAATCAGATTTTGAAAAGTATTCCTGTATCTTAAAAAATTAATATTAGTTTAATATTGTCAACAGACTCATTCCAGTCCATCATACTATCTTTTTGATTATTCTGAGGGATTCATACTTATAGAAAAGGGGGGAAATATCATTCTTTAAACATAAAAAAGCGCTTATCTCATTTCTTTTTTTTCATAAGAATTGAATAAATCTGAGCTTTTTTCTTAGTTTTGCGTAGTAATAAAAATGCCTTTATATAGCCGAAGAAAATATTAATTTATCAGAACTATGGAATTACAACAATTTATTGCTGATTTTGCTGAAACGCTGGAGATCAAAGAAACTGAGACTCTAAACGGTGAAACCAGATTCAAAGATCTGGATCAATGGAACTCAATCGCTTGTTTATCTGTTATCGAAATGATTGGCGAGAAATATAAAGTTCATTTTAACACAAAGAATCTCAGACTATTAAACACTTTGTCCGAAATTTCGGATGCAATAGAATTGGCGCGCAAACATTGATAGCGCGCCTGAACAAAAGATACATAAAAAAATCCCGGAAACTGAATTGCTTCCGGGATTTACATATTGTTGCTGACTAAGCAGAGTTTCTTATGATATTTTGGTAACCTTCACCCAGTCTACTTCCATATATCCGGGCAATTGTGAATCATCGATCACTCCGGGCCAGGTGTTGGCACCTCCCAAAGCATAATTCAGTACTAGAAAATAGGGCTTATTAAATGGCCACTGCCTCACAGTATCATCATCAGCCAAATGCAGGTTAGGATAACTGAAGGTAACACTTCCATTTATATAAAACACAACTTTTTCAGGAGTCCATTCCACAGCATAGGTATTGAAATCGCCTACCTTATATGGCTTTGAAATCTGACGGATCTGTTCTGTATGTCCCAAATTGTTTAAATAATAGCTATGAATCGTTTGACATGCGTTTGTCTGGCCGCTTACCTGCTCCATAAGATCTATCTCGCCATCAGTCGGATACTTCGCCTTGGGCTCAGGAATCATCCAGATAGCAGGCCATCCCCCCTGAGCCGATTTAATTCTGGCCCTCACTTCCACTCTGCCATATGTAAACGACACCAATCCTTTCGACCAGATACCGCCAGCCTTATAAAGACCATTCACTTTTTCTCCTTTCAAAACCAGCAGGCCATCCTTTACGTATGCCTGATCATAACTTACCGACATATATCGCCCCCAGCCACCTGTATTGGGACATAAAACCCACTTGGTTTTGTCCGGCAAGCCATCGGTCTGATCAAAGTTATCCTCAAAAATAACAGTTCCCACCGCAGTAGTTTTTGTACTCTCACTTGTGCTGTCTGTTGTGTTTTCGTTTGTGCCTGTATTCAGGATTTTATCTGGAATATCTCCAGCCACAGAATTATCACTACAAGATAAATTGATAAATCCCACCGAAATTACCAATAGTAAAAATTTAACATTAGTCCTCATAAGGAAATGACGGAATTAATTAAAATTAAGTGTTTTGTCGTTTTATAAATCTTATCTTTGCAAAGATAATTAAGCATATTTAAATAAGCACATCCAAACGCATATATTATTAAATATTAATATTTTATGTAAATACAAATAGTTGCCGTATTACTCCTTAATTTTATTTTTCAGGCATACTTCCCATTGTATCTCATACAAGAAATAAACATAAATTCATTAACTCAATTAAAATTATATAAATTAACAAAATGATTAAAATTAAGTGTAATAAGGATTCTTCTGAAACAAGAAACAGGGTGCTGCTTTCTGCCATCTCTTCTTCTCTGAAAAACTAATCCGGAAACTCCTAAGCTATAACTTATTTATTATGAAAAAAAATTCTATTAATAAATACCTCCTGGTAGCATTCTGTCTGTTACAAGGTCTTGGAGCAAAAGCTCAGACTTTAAAATCTGCCACTTTCAATGTTGAGCCCTGGAATTTGTACTCTTTGCTGGGCAATCAGATTGATGCTATAACAAATTTAACTCTCACAGGAAGTATTAACGGGTACGATATCCGGGCTATACGTGAAATGGACAATCTGTCCGTCCTTGATCTTTCTAATGTGAAATTAGTAGCAGGAAGCAATTTTTATGTCAATTCCGATATAAGCGTCGAGAATGACAAAATACCCGGTTACATGTTTTACAACCTCAACAAGTTAACTACCCTGATGCTTCCTAACAGTGTAACGTCTATTGGCAATCAGGCATTACAAGAGTGCACCGCACTGACTTCTGTCGTTATTGGAAGCAGCGTAACTTCCATTGGCTCGTTCGCATTTGGCAATTGTTCCGGACTTACCTCCATAACCATACCATCAAGTGTAACCACCATAGGCAATCAGGCATTCTGGAGTTGCACCGGACTTACCTCTTTTACAATCCCCGGCAATGTAACTTCCATTGGCGATAATGCATTTGATATTTGTACCAAACTAAAAACATTCACTGTTGCAGATGCTAATCCCAATTACAGCTCATATGAAGGTGTTCTGTTTAATAAAGACAAGTCTGTACTTATTGCGTATCCCAATTCAAAATCTTCCATCTACACAATCCCCAGCAGCGTAAAGACTATTGGCAATAATGCGTTCGGGTCCTGTTACGGATTGGCCAACGTAGTGATTGGCAACAATGTCACATCCATGGGCACAGGAGCCTTCTATAACTGCAACGGATTAGTTTCAGTTTCTATTGGCAGTGGCATAACCGCTATCGGGAATGATGTCTTTCATAATTGCTACAACCTGTCTTCCATCACAATTCCCGACAATGTGACCACCATCGGCCAGAATGCATTTGGATATTGCACCGGACTGACGTCCGTCAATCTGGGAAAAGGAATAACCTCCATTGATATAAACGCATTTACCAATTGCAACGGACTCACTGTCCTGACAATCCCCGGCAGAGTCACATCAATGGGCGATTGGGCACTATCTTATTGCTCGGGATTAAAAGAGCTGCATTGCAAGGCATTAACACCACCCACCGTTACCTCTTCCACATTCTACGATATAGATAAAACCAGTTGTAAGTTATACGTTCCTATAGGTACTGCTGCAAAGTATAAGGGAGCTGCCGGCTGGAGTGAGTTTAAAACGGTCATTGAGGAAGTCGGCACATCCATCTCCCAAACAGAAATAAGCAGCATCAAAGTTTATAAGGATCAGGATGCTGTTGTTATAGAAGGAGCAAATACTGGCGACAGAATAGCTGTTTACAGCGTATCCGGCTCAATGCTGCAAAGCTTCAAGTCAACAGAGGAGGTTACCAGAATCTACCTTCCGGTCAATCATCTTTATATAATCAATATATCAGGCAGGTCATACAAGGTTGCTCTGTAAAAAGCAAATATCCACTAAATATGCAGCAGATGTTATTTACTTCATCTGCTGCATATTTAGTTCTGTTACTTTTACCCAGTCCACCTCCATACGTGCCGGCAATTGCGAGTCTGTAATCACCCCGGGCCAGGTGCCTTTGCCTCCCAAAGCATAATTCAGGATAAGGTAAAACGGCTTATTATATGGCCATTGCCTCATTGTTGCCTCATTGGACAAATGCAGATTCGGATAACTTAATGTCATTTTCCCGTTTACATAAAATGAGACCCTTTCCTGAGACCAGCATACTGCATATATATTAAACTCACCTACATTATAAGGTTCAGTGGCTATACGAACCGTATCATAGTGTTTTAACGCATCTATATAGTGGTTATGAATGGTCTGATAAACAATGCTATCATTATTAAGCTGTTCCATGATATCAATCTCGCCATCAACCACTCCGCCCGCATTTGGCTGAGGAATCATCCAGATAGCAGGCCACCCCCCTTTTGCTGTAACAAATTTAGCGCGGACTTCTATTTTCCCGTAAGTAAACTCCACTTTTCCTTTTGTCTGAATACCTCCTGTTTTATAAACACCCCCCACTTTTTCTGCCTTCAGAATCAGTTTTCCATTTTCAACATAAGCCTGATCATAACTCTGTGAAAAATAGTTAGCCCAGGGATCTCCCTTTACCCTACGACACAACGACCATCTGGCGGTATCGGGTATTCTCCCGGCCTGATCAAAATTATCCTCAAAAACAACTCTCCCCATCTTACCGGAATTCAGTTTTCCACGCTGAGCCGGATTGTTTAAAGGATCAACAATGGCTGCAAATCCAATGAAGAACAGCAATAGCAGAATAACAGCACTCGTTTTCATAAGATTATTCAGATTTACAACAGATAAAAAATCTTCTCTGTTACGTTCCGTCAGGACAAACAAACAGACTACCCGATATGTTTAATAAAAAGTAATCACTTATCATTTTTGGTTATTATTTTAATAATCCAATCGAACTTTAATCAGCACTATTTGTTAAAAAGGATGCATCATTTATGTTGCATTTAACAATGTATTTCGAATCTTTTACTCTAAAATAAAAAATACGCTATATGGCTGAGCATTCTTATTCTAACCTTTATTCACTTAAAGTGTGTCTGTTTTTGCTGGTAAGCAATTATTTTATCGTATCCCATGCGCAGGAATATCAGCATCTGATAATTTACGGGCAAAGCTTGTCGGTTGCCAATCAGTCATGGCCTCCCCTTTCTACAACACCGGTCAATGGAAACTATATGATTGGCAGTCAGATCTGGACAAATTTCGGAAATACGGACTTAGCCCATTTAAACCCTTTGATAGCAGATGTTGCTGCTACAACTACAGCACTTCCCAAAAAACGTTCCAGCTATATCTATGCAGAGTGTGCCTTGGTGGCTACCACTAATCATATCCAGCTGAAAACAGGAGGAAAGTATAAGTTTATTGCCTCTTCCTGCGGAACAGGTGGTAAAACAATCGAAGAGCTGTCTAAAGAATATTACAATCCGGTCTATTATCAGGATTTCACCAATACGTTAGCCTATGCATCATCCATCACTTCAAGTATACACTGTCCCGCCATTTTCTGGATGCAGGGTGAACAGAATTATACCACCCCACAGGGAAGTGAGGGATTAACTGCAGGCAGTACTCCCTGTGAGGATAAAGCAACTTATAAATCGTTACTGTTTAAGATAAAGAATAATCTGCAGACTGATATTATGAAGCAATATAACCAGACTGATGCACCACTGTTTATTACCTACCAGGCAGGTGCACAGTATACCCGGGGAGATTCCGTATCCATCGGCATGGCACAACTGGAAGCATCAAACGAGAACAAGGACATTGTCTGTGCAGGTCCCGTTTATGCCATGACCGACCGGGGCGGACACCTTGACCCTAATGGTTACCGTTGGTTTGGCGAGATGCTGGGTAAGGTTTATTATAAAACAAAGATTCTGGGTGAAGACTTTAAGCCTCTTCAACCTCTGGCTATCATGCGGATGGACGATCCCAAAAAGCTAAAAATCAGATTTCTGGTGCCACAACCGCCCTTGGTTCTCGATACAAATACATTAGACATCATGACGGGATTAGGTTTTGAGGTTTTTGTAAATGGTTCAAGCATAGAACTATGGAAAGTCGATGTCGATAACGATTGCGTATACTTAACTTGTGGCAGCGATCTCACGGGAGATGTCGAGGTTATCTATGCCGGAACAAATAATATTGGCCATGGCAACCTGCGCGACAGTGATACCTATCCGGCCTTTTTCAATTATCTGGATCTGGATAAAAAAAATCCTGATAAGAGTTACGTTTACGAACGCGACGCTTCCGAAACAACCCTTCGTCCGTGGTACGAGCCTAAAGATTCTGATGGCATTATTTACAACAAGCCCTACCCTTTATATAATTTCTGCGTAGCCTTCTACTACAAACTGAAAGCCGGGACAGATTCCTACCGGGTACCTCATCTGAGTACCGGCATTAGTCAAACATCACTTGATACAGATACAAAGATTTACCTCGAAGGAGGAGCATTAAAGATAAAATCACAACTGTCAGGCATTTCCCATATTGATCTGCTGGACATTTCAGGCAAAACGGTGGCTGCATTTCCGGTAGACCGCAGCAATAGTCAGGAGACACTCAGCTTCCAGCTCCCCCCTCTTTCAAAAGGAATCTATTTTGTCAGAATCATGTCTTCTAAAAGAAACTCTGTTTCCAGGCTATTTGTGAAATAAGGCCATTTTTAGCGTCAGACTAGTTTTCTGGACCCAGCTGCTGGTAATAATGAATATTCTGTTGGTTCAGGTAGTCAACATCAATCTGGTCTTCGCACTCGATATTGTCATCTGGATAGGATTAAATCTAAAACAACAGATACGAGAACGAGACTCCCAGTTTAAGCGGAGCAAAGATCATCTTATCCTTATTGGGAGAAAGCGGCTTCACCCCATCCACCGGATAATCAAAGCAACGGTATTTCAGCATCCCGGCGCCAACCGTTGTTTCCAGGTTACACCGGCGACTGAGCACCCAGTCAAAACCGTAGGTCAGTCCGGCTGCAAGAGCATCACCGTCATACTTCGTATCATTGAATTTGAAGTTATAGTTCGCGGCAAATCCTGTCAAACCTATAAAATGACGAGCCATGGGGCGACTAAACCAATACCTCACTTCCGGAGACACCTGTTGAAATTTAAGTGTATTATCTTTGATAGTAGTCGAAAAATTGCCTGCTACGCCCAAATCCAGCGTAATATGTCTGGAAAGGCGGAACTCCCCATCGATATTGGGGGATAAAGTAGCCCAATACAGGGCATTTGTCTTCAGCGCTATTCGTTGTGCCATTGCAGCAGAACTGCCCGATAGCAGAAGAGAAAAAAGAACCAGTTTACCCAGGTTTCTATGTAATGATATTGCAGTCATATTCTTTCTTATAATTTGTAATTAATACCCACTGTAAATTCACCCACCTCTTTTCCACGTCTGGGGAAACTATTGTCAATCGTCTTGTTGTAGAAGTTTACAGCCGATTCCAGCGTGAGATCAATCTTCTTCGACAAGTTGAATTTCGTTTGCAATCCCAGTTTCAGTCCCAGCGGAGTGGCAGACTTATATCCTTCTTTCGAAGCGAAATTCAGACTGCCCCCTATCACACCCATCAGTTCCAGCTTACGGTCCTTATCGTATCCACCGGCCAGCGTACTCAGGTTTGCCAGATAATCGGCATTGACTGACGTTACCTTTGCATTGGCATCGCCAAACGCATCCACCAGCTCTTTATGGTTCACTCCTAGCCGGACATAAGAAACAGGAGACATTCTCTTGCCCACTGCCAGACCGAATGTGTTACCGATATTCTTTGCTTTGAAACTGCCTTTGTAAGATCCGCCGTACATTCCGGCACCCAGATTAGCGGAAATAAAATATTGCGAATGATCATCCGTGGCAAAATCCTTTGCATGTGCAATCTTGTCCGGAGAAAGCTTATAATTAAAACCAACCTGTACATTCATTATCCCCTTCGAGTAATACGATGGATTGTTCCGCAGGGAGGTGCGTAAAGTAGCTTTTGGCTCCACAAAAAGATCAATGGTTGGAGAGGCCTTGAACACCACCTGACCGCCAAGACTGATACCCGGAGCAACTCCCACGTTCTTGCGTTCGTAATCCATCCCCAGATTCACTCCGGCCAGCGCATTCAGGTCCAGTCGTCTGTCTGAATCATATCCTAGGGCCATCGTAGTGAGGCTCAGCATATAGTCGGCTTCCGCTCCGCCATAAAGATACTTCATTCTGTTCTCCTGTCTGAATTCTCCATTCAGATCTATTCTCCAGCCGGAAATCGGCGTAATCCATTTACCTAAGGCCATTTGTCCCGACACGCCAAACGCATTGGCACGTCTGATGTGAGTAGCCAGAAACTCTGTACCTCCCGAGAAAGAGAAGAAAGAACGCTTCTCGTCACCCTTCATAAACAACTGTTTCTGTTCCCTGCCGCAATCCTTCAGCCGCAAGTTAACACCGGCCATCAGCCCAAACACTCCGTCCATCTTGGCAAAGTGAATGTTCCGTTCCATAAAATCGTCTGAATAAAGGCGCAGTTGTGGTTCCAGGAACAATCCGAACGACGGGGTTACATTCCATAAGCCTTGTAAACCGAGCTCTCCACCCAGATAACTGCTACGGAACAAGGAAGAAGAGCGGAAAGCAACATTGGCACCTGTCACCCCAATCAGTTCAAACTTCCGTCCGGGATCATAGCCATTCATAAACGAGGTGATATTCCACAAATAATCTGCGCTCACCGTAGCCAGTTTCACGTCAGGCTGTTTATTGCTTCTCCAGAGCCTGGCAATATCCGCAGAGAGTCTCACCCCCGAAGTGGCTGTGAACCATTTTCCTATAAATCCTCCCGCACGCGGATCCACGTTATACTTAAAGAAAGCGGCCTGTGTAACCGGAGAATTAACGCCAATACCCAGACCTATAAAAGTATGATCCAGAAAACTACCGTTTGTCATCTTTTCGCGTGAAGCACCCCTAAGCACCGGATTCGCATTCAGCTCCAATCCGGTATTCAGCAGGAAGTTCGCCCGGCACGGACCGGCACCGTTGGCACCTATCGCATAGTACTTGCCGGGATAATAGTTCAGCCTTGGTTCCACAAAGAAGTTAAACTCGCGCGACAACCGGAAAGAAGCCTGTGCACCAACGCCCAATCCCAACAGATTCTGTTCAGTCCTGTTTTTCAGATAATCATAATTCACTCCGGCTATGGCAATCATGTTAAAGAACCTGTCAGGGTTATATCCGTAAAAGGTGTTGCTTATATTCAGCAGGTAATCTGCCTGTGCTCCCAGTCCCTTTATCTTGCTCTTTGTCACCGGATATTTAAACAGGATCGCTTTCCCTGTGAGCCGGACACCCGAATAAGGAGAGAGCCATCTTCCCACACCGGCAAAGAAACTGCCACCGGCATAATGTTGCAGGTCCGAACCGCCCGGCACCAGCAGACTTCCTATGCCTGCACCACCGTATAGAAAAGTATGATCTTTAAATGTCGATGAGCTGAACCGCTCCGTGCTACGTATATTTCGGGGAACCGTCCGGAATTCCATACCTGCTGCCAGCGAAGCGGCAACATCGTAATTCCTCCAGCGGCTCGAATAATCCAGATTATCCGAATAGATTCCCACACGCGGTTCCAGAAAAATCACACTGCCGTAATCCAATGCATACCTTGCCTGCAACCCAGTTCTGATCCCCCAGGTAGCACCATTCACCTCCCTGAATTGCGGAAACATATATTCACCTCCGGCAATACCCACCAGCTCAAATTTCCGTTTTGCGTTGAAATCACTTGCCAGGGCCGACAAGTTCATCAGATAATCCGCACTGAGATCCAATTCCTTTGCCCTCACCTTTTTCCCGGGATAAGCATTGTAATATTTCCCGGAAAAGCCAATGCGGACCCCATGAACAGGTGTAAACCACCTTCCCACTGCAACCCCGGCTTCCAGTCCCGGATCATTAATCCCCTTAGAGAGTCCCGGAGAGATATAAGAAGTGGCACCGCCGTAAAACTGAACAAAATAATGAGGGATAGAGTCCTCCCCCACAAACCCTTTGAATCCGGGTGTTTTCTGCAGCGTATATTTTAGATATTCAGCATACGATCCGTGGCTCTGCGCGCCCAGATCGGTCATTGTCAGAAAGAGTAATATCGCAGTAAAAAGAAGTTTATGTCCGTAAAGTTTAGTTTCCGTGTTAAATTTTGCCTGTTTCATCGTTTAATTCCCTGTTTATCCGATTTTATTTTTGTCCTCGCCTTTAGTGGCATTTTCTGCAGCCATCACATCTTTCAGCAGATCAATGATATCCGCATCATTCTCAGCCATTCGTTTGTAAGAAGGATCTTTCTGAATGGCGCTTTTCAGAAGATCCATGGCTTCCATATATAGCATTGCATTTGTGTTCACATCAGGAGCATCCTTTGATGCCCGGTTGGCGCATATCGCCTTTACATAGAGGTTTTCGGCGGTTTCTTCCTTCAGCTCCTTCGACACCTTGTAGGCCGTCATGTTTTTCTTCATTGCCAGCAGCATAACCACCTCGTTCAGTTTGCCCGACGCAGCTATCACCTTGAAATTATCCTCGTTGAACCGATGATTCAGTACCTCTGTATAGGCCCTTATCTCCTTGTTTCGGGGACTGTCGTTCACAAAATCAAGAATGGAGTCGGCTCTGGAGAACTGTCTTTCGTTGAGCAAAACAGCAATCTGATTCACATTTACCTGTTCCGGCGCCTTTTCACCCACGAAACGTTTCAGGATTCCGGAATCGGGTGCCCCTCTCTTCAGGCACATGGCGGACAGGTCGCAGGCAGCCACCATAAAGTTGGGATACACCTGCAGCGCTTTCCGGGCAGTGGCTTCACATTTCACCGAGTCCTTTTCACCACGGTACAACTTGAAAAATTCATATTTGGTCAGCTCCTTGTAGTTCTTCTCATACAGTGCCCTGATCTCTGCTATGGTCAGCGAGCGGTACACCTTGAATGAGTACTGATATTCCACCTTCCTCAACCGTGGCAGGTATTTCGTTGCAATTTTCTGATAGTAAGGCAGCTTCGTTATCTTTCTCCCCTGCATATTGATATCTTTGGGATATTTGCTGATAATCGCTTTTATCTCGTTGGCATTAGCCGTGAGCGAATCTTTCATCATCAGATCCGCCACCGTCTGCCAGTTATCCACCACAGAATTGTATTGAGGCTTGATATTTGCGCGGGTGCCACTACTCAGTACACTCAGAATCTCCTTCATGGCCACGTTCATACGTTGAGCAGCCAGTGTTTTGTTTCGTTCATAATTTCCCTCGGGAGAAGCATACCCGTTTATTTCAAAAGCGCTCAGCTGAGCGTCCTTATTGCTCTCCAGCTGTTTCAGTTTCATCTTCAGCAGAGTCAGATCGGCCACAGTGGTCGAATCGTGAAAGTCCAGACTTGCTTTTCCCAGCGGAAATTTCAGGTGCATCTCATCCTTATCATCCATCAGCTGAGGTTCGTCCATGGGATACAGAGACTGGTCACTCAGCAATTCACCGCCGAATTTAAATTTCAGGAATCTCATCGGATTTACCAGTCCCTTTGCAATCACCATCGTATCGCAAAAAAGAATATCCTGATAATTCTCCACAGACTCAATGGCGTCGCAGTGCCACAGATCGTTCAGGTTGTCCATGTAAAGTGAGTCCACATAAGGAATCCGTTCGCTCTCCTTTTTCACAATATATTGTGCCAGCGGATCTTTTTTGAGATCAAAATCGTACATACGCGTCTGCGTAATGTGATACTCCCTTCCGTCCAGCGAAACCGGTTTCAGAAAATATTTCTGCTTCGTTGTCTCATTAAAGATATAAGGTTGCATCACCAGCCGGTTATACGAACAGAAATTCTTATTCGGACTGATGGAAGTCTTTACCACCGCCCAATTGCCGTGAATTTCAATATTGGTAGGTTCCACCACGGGATCTTTCTTCTTCACCAGCTTGCCCCTCACCACAATTTCCTGAATCATCTGTGCTTTCTTTGCCAGGGTAACATCAATTTTGAGCTGCCCTTTCACGTTGATGGTTGCCGATCCGTAGTTCATATGGGTAAATTTCAGCTGACCGGTATTGCTCACCTCAATGGTATATTTCCCATCTTCGTTAGTACTCACGGAAACATTATCCTTCACATTGGTCACGTTCACCCGTTCCACCGGTTCACCGGATTCGTTGACTACAGTGCCCCTCACTTTAATGATCTGAGCATTCACTGTTAAACAAGTAATAAGGAACAAAACAGATACCAGGGTTCCTCTCTGCCATCTGCTCATAAGACAATCAAAATCTTTTCGATTCATATCAATATCCGCATTTCAAATGCATAGCGAATAAAGGCAGTTTTGAAGAAATCAATAAATAGTTCAAAAGTAGCTTTATGCTTGCGTCGTGTTAAATCGTGTTTTATTTCTATTTGCGAAATTAGAAATAAAATTTAAAAAAAATTGCTCCTTTTTGCTTTTTAATACTATTTATAACATTGGGAATAAGCTTTTTGTTAATTTGATTAAAATAAAAAACACAGCAGAACAGAAAAATATAATTACAATTAAACTCAGATGCGCGGCTTAATCTCTCTTACCACTTTGGCGGGATTTCCCACAGCAATTGTCCATGCCGGAATATCCTTCGTAACTACGGCCCCTACGCCAACAATAGCCCCTTCACCAATCGTGACACCGGGCATCACCATTGATCCCATTCCCACACAACACCCTTTTTTCAGAACAATCCCTCTCTTTTGGTACGGCAATGCATTATAATCATCTCCTATGCAATAGTCTGTAGTTATCCGTTTGTGGCAAAGAAGCAAACAACGGCTTGCAATCCACACACCGTCTTCAATAGTTATCAGACTGGCATTTCCCACGTCATAATAAACGTCATAGCCAATCTTTACGCTCCCCTGAATGTTTACCCCGGTCTGTTTCCATAACCATGGCCTGATATTCAGGCTATAGGCATTTAACACCCAATTCTTGGAAATCTTCATTGCTTTCCATTTTGCAATGTAGCAAACCTTGTGAAAAAACCATTTGGGTCCCATTCTAAGTTTATGAAAGAATCTTCTGATTGTCATTTTCTATTCTGTTTTTTGCCTGTTAAACATCTTATTGACATAAATCCGGACATCTTCTATATTAAACAGATAGCAGATTACCAAATAGGATACGGCGCCAACAAGAGAACCGATCAACAGCTTTGCTAAATAAGTGTCGAAAAGCCCTGTGGTAATCCAGATGATAACAGCCATTGCCAAAGATGCTGCAAATACATTCCTCACCGACTTTAATTGTTGAAAGAGCGTTACCCCTATCTGTTTCCTGGTATAATGAATATCAACAAAAAATTCAGTTACCGCTATTAAAAGCTGACTGCATATCAAGGCTGTAAATCCCCAATATATAGCAGCAACAATAATTGCAACAGAACTTACCTTCCTTATCATTTCAGATTTCAGGGCCCAATCGGTCCGTCCTGTAGCATTAAAAACATTTCTGTTAAAAGCACTGATCACATAGAAAAAGCCCACCGGGCAAAGTATCTGCAACATCCATGCAGCAGGCATCCACTTGTCGGTAAGCAATACACTGATCAATGGCTTCGCCAGAACAGCCAGTCCTGACAATAACGGATAAACAATCAGTGCGGTCGATGCAACAAATTTCGTCAGCACCCTTGCCATCCGTTGGTTGTCCTTCTGAGACTCACATAAAATAGGAACCGAAACACGCTGAACAATGTTAGTCAGATTGTTGGACGATAGTTGCTCAAAGCTCTTGGCCCGGTTGAAATATCCCAGTTGAACAGGACTGTAAACTTTACCGATAACAACCGAATAAACCTCCTGAAACACATTATCTATAAGTCGTGCCAATATTAGTTTGTATGCAAAGTTAAATAATCCCGCAAAGCGAATGTATGAGAACTGCAGTCTGGGTCTCCATTTAACAAAGCACCATATCAGCAGAGTATTCATTCCATTGTTTGCCAATGCCTGAAGAACCAAAGACATTACCCCAAAGCCCCTGTATGCACAAAAAATGCCTGTGCACCCTGAAATAATTGCCGAAACAAAAGATGCTTTTGCCAGTGTTTTAAAATCAACCTCTATCAGCAATTTAGTCCTCTGCACTACAACGAACGATGTTATTATCAGGTTCAATCCTATGATTCTTGTAAGATGCGTCAGTTGGGGCAGTTTAAAGAAGAGGGAAATCCCGGGTGCCAGCAGATACAAAATACCATACAGAGAAATCCCCAGAATGATATTCAGTACAAAAACTGACGAGAAATCCAGCTCATCCCTATCAAGTTTCTGCATAAGGGATGCACCAAATCCACTTTCGTTAACCGTCTGCAATATATTGAGCACGACCAGTACCAAAGCAACCACGCCAAAATCAGAAGGGGATAGCAGTCTTGCTAATATAACAGATATAACAAATTGGACTCCCTGAACGGAAAACCGTTCAAATGCACTCCATATAACACCATTTTTTGCCCGCTGTTTAACTGCATTCATTAACCAGTTTATGTTTAATTATTCTCAATAACTTCAGCAGTCGTCCCATCACAGGATACAGATATCCGTATCCGTCAATCACACATTCACCGTCGTAAAAATTAATCGTATGTAATCCCAGATTATACTTAAACGAGTGAGGATATATTTTAAACACTGTTTTTTCAGCATAAGAGTTGTCAGAGATAAAATTCACTTTCCGTATCACAATGCCTTTTCCATAGCCGTTGGTACAATCCTGAGCGGGACGGTAAAGTGCATCCTCATGCTTTATAAACAAACCGGCCGGCCTTGCAAAACCTTTATCGCAGGCTATAGGGGCATTTCCCACCATGACATATTCTCCGTCAAAAGAGTCCGATACATAAAGATATGCATTTTCCTGTGTGTCGGGAGCTTTCGTTGCAACAAGCCAGAACTTCTCTTGATGGTTAATAATGGTAGAGTCTGCCAAAGGCTCTTTTATCAATGTTTTCACAAAAGTAACCTTAGCGGTTTCATCCTCATAGCGATAGATATTTATCTTTCCGGAGGCAAGATTCTCAGGGTATATGTATATCGAATCGCCCTCCCTGAATATCGCAGGATAAGATAAATGCGTATCAAGCTCAAGGACCACTATTCTCTTCAGAAGCTGCTTGGTTGCCTTATCCACCACTAGCTTCAGAATACGTCCTTTTCTCTCGTTAAATATATACTCCTCGGCTAAAATAACAATTACATCATCCGTTGCCTTCAAAATAAAAGGATCTGCAAAATACCTGTCTCTGTAACCATGCTTCATCCATTTCACTTTGCCCAAAGAGTGCAGTTTAAAGAACGAATCAACCGTATCTTCGGTAAATCCAATATTCCAGTTCTGATTATATAGGTATTTTGTATAAAACATATACATAACATTTTAATAGATTTCTCATCATTAAACATGTTAGTATAACAATACAAAAACGCAATTTGTTTTTAATAAAATTTATTTTCCGGAAATAAATAAGATGTAGTTTTAAAGCAGCTTTATGCCTGCATCGTGTTAATTTATTCAAAGCGGACAGCTCTCTTTCGCTGTTCAGCTGCACTTATTCAGCAACAGCAGAATCAGGAATCTGGCTATTGTAGCCTGGAGTGCCAGTGAAAAGCGCGACGCTATTTTTATTCGCGGGAAAAGATGAGGTTTAACTTTCACCCCTTCTGTTTTTGTCGTTGCCCGGTTCCGGGAAAGAAGGTCGTTGGCAAAATGAATCAGCCGGATAAAGGCGGGAGGGTTCAGAACGGGATACCGGGCACTCTCCTTATCTCCGGATTCTGCATTCCGGTAATTTATTATAAATTCGTTTCCTTCAACATAAAGCGACAGAATTCTGTTACCCGCCCGGCCGGCTTTATCGAACGAATACATCCCCTGACATCCGTAAGCCACGGCATCAGGGGTACCGGGGTCCGCCTGGTAGGTTTTTACCAGAAGCATCAGCTCACCTTTATACCTTGCAATGGCAAATCCATACCTGCCGCCATACAATACCAGAAACTCACAATGCTTTATTTTTGCTTTCTCAAAGCCGGAGGTAAACTCAGCCAGAACTCTTTTGGGGATACGCTTCCCCAGATAAGTATACTTATCACTGCTGAAATAGTTTTCAAGATCAATCGCTGCATCCGTGATATTCGTGCTCGCCTTTCGCACATCACTTTTCTGATTTACACTTAACACAGATCTGATAATACTGTAAATGTCGGGTGCTGCCTTCACTCTGTTTTTTTTGTGCACGTCGTCGGATTCTGACGATTTGTTGCCAGGATTCATAGTATTAGCCATAGTAGTCTTGTTTATAAATAATGTCGCTATTCCATATAAAAACGAAAATAACAATTATAAAACAAATCACAAACTAAAATGTTGATATAATATGCATAAAATATTTTTTATTATTCTATCGAACTTTTTAACGGTCTAAAATGTTAAATGTAAAAGCAGCAAAACTATACATTAAAAAAGAGTAAAAATTCAATTAATCATTTTAAATCTATCAAGATGAAAAAAGTACTATTTCTATTAATCGTGGCAATGTTTGCCGTTGCAAACTTTGCCCAGGGCCAGGAAAAGGCCATTAAAGAGAATTGTTTCTGGGACAACTGGTTTATCCAGGGTCAGCTTGGCGGACAATATCTATTCAGTGAGTATGGCAAAGAAGCTGCCTTCAAAGATAAGGTGAACCTCAATGCAGCGCTGGGAGTGGGTAAATACTTCGCTCCGCAGGTGGGAGCCCGTCTTTCCGTAGGTGGATGGAGGGCAGGCAGCTACTTTATGAACTATGCATACGATGCCACTTACTTCAATGTAAACCTGGATGCGTTGTTCAATCTTACCAATATTTTCCTTACTTATAAGGAAGACCGGGTGTTCAACCTGATTGGTATCTTTGGCTTCGGGTATTACAACAGAGCAAAGGATAAGGATGTGGCACAGCTCAACGGACGTGTCAGCGACAGCTTTGCTCCCCGTCTGGGACTGGCAGGCGACTTCCGTCTGAACGAGAAATGGAGTCTGAACCTTGAAGCAAACTCCAACTTCATCAACGACAACTTCAACGGACAGGTCTTTGGCACCAAGTACGATATTCCGGTTAACCTGCTTGCCGGCGTTACCTACCGCTTTGCAAAGAGAACCTTCGATGTTGTTGAACCGTCCGATCCTGCACTGATCAAGTCACTGAACGATCAGATCAACACCCAGAGAGGTCAGATCGACGAGTACAAGGCCTGCTGCGAAAAGAAACAGATAGTGCCCGAACCAAAGACCATCATCAAAGAGGTGCCCGCTCCGGTTAAAGAAGCGATCAATACCATGGTTGCTTTCCGCATCGGAAAGGATAAGATCGACAAGAACCAGGAGGCCAACCTCTACAACGTGGCTCAGTTCATGAAGAGAAATCCGGATGCAAAGGTTACCGTTGCCAGCTATTGCGACAAGAAAACAGGTACTGCGAAGTTCAACCAGAAGCTGAGCGAAAAACGTTCCGCAGCTGTAATGAAGGTGCTCACCAAAAAGTACGGCATCTCCAAAGACCGCTTCACGGTAGAGAACAACGGATCAAAGGTACAGCCATACCCTGTCAACAATGCATGGAACCGGGTTACCATTATGACATCCAGATAACGGTTCCGTAAAATCCGTCCTTTCAGGGTCCTTCCGGAGACCGGAATAATAAAGAGAACCGAACACGTACGTGCGGTTCTCTTTATTTTATCACCTCAATCAGTCCCCTATTAAAACCTTACATCTATGACTATCAACTCCATTGATTTCCTGCTCTTCATGGTAGTGGTATTCCTTCTCTACTACTTCCCGCTCAGAGCCAGCCGCCGGGCACAGAACTGGCTGCTGCTCCTTGCCAGCTATTTCTTCTATGGCTATGCCGATCTCCGCATGCTGGGATTGCTGGCAGGCGTCACTGTGGTCTATTACTTTCTGGGCATTGCCATCGGGCATACAAGAGGAACACCAACCGGTCGTCTGCTCACCGCATCAGGTATTGCCGGGGGGGTATTGCTGCTACTCTGCTTCAAGTATCTGAACTTCTTTATCACCTCCTTTGCGGGGCTGTTCAGCGTCTTCGGACTGCACACCAACCGGTACAGCTTTTCCATCCTCCTGCCGCTGGGCATCAGCTTCTTTACCTTCCGGCTTATCAGCTATGCCATTGAGGTAAACCGGGGCACACTGCCCCCTTCCCGCAATCCGGTGGACTTTGCCACCTACGTAGCCTTCTTTCCCTGCCTCATCTCCGGTCCTATCGACCGACCGCAGAAATTCCTTCCGCAGCTCGGGGAAGAGCGTCCTTTCAATTACGATCTGACAGTCGACGGTATGCGTCAGATACTCTGGGGCTTGTTCAAGAAGATGGTTATTGCAGACAACCTTGCCATTGCGGTCAATGGCATCTGGAGCGATTACACCCACCAGCCGGCAAGCAATCTGCTATTGGGAGCCATTTGCTATTCGTTCCAGATTTATGCGGACTTCTCCGGTTATTCCGATATGGCCATCGGCGTATCCAAACTGCTGGGATTCCGTGTGGCACAAAACTTCAGCTACCCCTATTTTGCCCGCAACATTTCCGAGTTCTGGCGCCACTGGCACATGTCACTCACCAGCTGGCTCATGGATTATATCTATTTCCCGCTGGGAGGCAGCCGTTGCAGCAAGATAAAGCATTTTCTCAATACCATGACCGTGTTTGTAATCTGCGGTTTCTGGCATGGAGCCAACTGGACCTTCGTGTGGTGGGGCGCCTTCAATGGTCTGCTCTTCCTGCCCTCCGTTATTAAGAAAAGAAAAAAGCTCTCTCCCGTAGCGGCACAAGGCCGGGTGCTGCCCACGTTCCGCGAACTCACCAACATCCTGGGCACCTTTGCCGTGGTCACCATCGGATGGATCATGTTCCGCGCCGATACCCTGAGCAGCGCACTGCACTACATGGCAGGTCTTTTCAACCGTAGCCTCTTCACTGTGCCCGTTTACAAGATGCAGATTATCTATATAGCACTCCTTCTCGTTATCGAGTGGTTTTCCAGAACACTGGAACATCCGTTGCAGGCAGTCACAAACATCAGATATGCCCCGTTGCGGTGGGCATTCTACTATATCCTTATATTCATTGTCTTCAAGTTCCAGGGAGAAGGCACCCAGTTTGTTTACTTTAAATTCTGAGAGCCATGAAAAAGAAAAATATCTGTCATTTCGTGTGTAAGCTGGGGCTGCTGCTGCTTCCCCTGTGGCTGGTCATTACCCTCTATCTTATTCAGGATCCTTTCAAGGTAATCCGCAGTTACGACACCTATTACCGGGACGGCAAGCCTACCTATGTCAGTGTGGACCACGATTACGTAAGCACGCAGGTGTTGGTAAATACCTATCCTCTCTACCGGTACAACTCCTACATCCTGGGCAGTTCGCGCAGCAGGTTCTACCCCAACAGCGAGTGGGAAAAACATATTGGCACCCAAAACAACAGCTACCACTTCGATGGCTCGGGTGAAACCCTTTACGGTGTATACCGCAAACTGGTGTATCTCGACCGTCACAGCTCGCTCCGGCATGTGTTGCTCATTGTCGATCATGAACTACTGGAGATGGCAAAAAGAAAAACCACCCACCTCAACTACCTGGCGCCACAGCTCGACGGGCATGCTTTCGATTTTCAGCTTACCTTCCTAAAAACCTTCTGCTCCCCCGATATGCTCTCCGCCTATACCCTGTTTAAGCTCACAGGCGTGGTACCCGAGTGGGCAAAGAAGAAGTATATCCTCGACGACCGTCCCATGAACTACCGGTTAAAGGGAAACGAGATGGAGTTCCGTGAGTTCGAGCAGGCCATCAGCCGGGACACCTATTACACCCCCCGCCGCATGCAGGCATTCCCTCCCCGCGATACCACCCGGCAAAGCTATACCGCTCCGCTTATCAGCAGCCGTCACCTGGAACTGCTCAATGGCATTCATGCCATACTGAAAAAGCATCACACCGATTATAAGGTAGTAGTCAGTCCACTTTACGACCAGTTAAAGCTCCATCCGGCAGATTTAGCCACACTCCGGTCCATCTTCGGTTCCGGCCATGTGGCTGATTTCTCCGGTATCAACGCCTATACCAATAACTACCGTAACTATTACGAAAGCAGTCATTACCGCCCCACGGTGGCTATCGATATCATGAACCGCATTTACGGTCACCCGGCAAGCAATCTGCAGGCAAATAAGAAGTAAAAAATGAAGGCTACCCTCACGGGTAGCCTTCTTCACTATTTTATGTCAGCAAACAACAACTTCACTATTTAAGTATATTCACTACCAGTGCAACCACCCCGATCAGAACGGAAGCAATGCTGAAACCCAGATAAGTACCGGCACCAATGCTGGCCCCCTTGGCTTTCGCCTCATTCGGTTCCACATAGATCACATCGTTTTGTTGCAGGTTGTAGTAAGGAGAGAATATCAGGTTACGGCTGTTCAGATTCAGTGTAGTCACCGTCTTCTTACCCATTCCGTCCTCCCTAATCAGCTTCACCACGTCTCTGCGGCCATATATAGTCAGATCACCTGCCAGTGCAAGCGCCTGCAAAATGTTCACTTTTTCATCTTTCACAGTATACACGCCCGGTCTGCTCACCTCACCCAATACCGAAATCTTATAGCTGGCAAAGCGTACCGTAACCACCAGGTCACCTTTCAGATAGCTTTTCAGTTTTTCAGTAATCATGGCCGAAATCTCCTCCGTGGTTTTATTTGCCACCTGCAACTTACCCAAAGTAGGAAAATCAATGCATCCCTTGCTATCCACCAGGTAACTCTGCAACGTAGGGGTACTCTGTGTTGAAGCTTCATTAGTAGGAGTTGATATCGTTAAATTAAAAGGAATATAGGTTTCCACATCTTCTGCACCACTTACCACAATACGCAGCAAATCATTCGGTAAAATCTTTGCACTATACTGACGGGCACTTTGTGCCAGCTGCTCATTCGTGAGGTTTTCCACACCTTGCAGGTAAGCCACGTTTTTAGCAGATTTACATCCAAAGACACATACAGCCACTATGGCAAGCAGCAACACACGGTACATTTTTCGGGCGTTTATCATATTCTCTGTTGTTATGTTGTTAACACATTACTATTTTATTTTGCAAATATAACATTTAAATAACAAATTCTGTTCATTTTATCTGAATATATTAGTGTTTATTCTGCCGGTAAGCAAAAATCATATTTACAATCATCCTCTCCATCTTCTTCAGAAAAGTTGCAGCTAGCCTCTTCTTTCTCTGCTCTTTTCTCTTTATTTTTCGGTTCAAGCCCCAATAAAAGAGCCTGTTTATTCTTTTTTTTTCAGAAAAAATATATATTTGTATAAAGCATTCGGGTTTAGACGAGAAAACCCGGGTGTTTTTTTATTTAAATTTATACAAATACTGTTAATAATAATTGTATAAATTACAAAAGATTAATACATTTGCCAGAGCTTTAGTCTAAAAATGAACACTAGAAATTTAAAAATGAACAATTTTTCGGAAAGAAACGGGTATATCACGCCGAAAAGAATCTATCTCCGTGAAAAAATGACCCCAGAATTAATTAATTCAATATGCAACAACATAGAGCTGTTACAAGACAGAGATTATGCGCTATTCTTCAGATTGGAAAGACACATGTGGTACAAGGTACTCAACAAACGATTAAAAGAGTTTGGTAATATTTCAAAAGAATTCAGAACCGTTTCCATTGAGTATATTGAGAATCCCACTCTTTTATGGTACGAGAAGTTCGATTATCTCGAAAAGATCATCGCCTACCTCAAGGAGAAGAATGAAAGAGAATACATCTGGTTTACCAACCAGCTGAATAACAGTTTCAGAACTAATAACTATGTATATCGCATTGTGGACGAGCAGATCGTAGAGATAAATCCGCAGGACGAAGAAAAGCCCAAAGCTCCTCCCGCACTCCTTCAACCACAAAGAAGAACGGCATATACTGTCCGGGGCACCCTAAGAGCCCTGTTTCAAATACTGCCATTCTAAAAAGCAAACAGCAAAGGCGCAGCCGAGCGAAAAACAGATTAATAATTCACCCAATCACTCCTTTGATGAAGGTTTGAATTCATATCCAGCTCTCTCTGGGGAATTGGGAAGTGTATATGACGAGCAGCTACGTTACTTTTACCTGCCGCCTTTAACGCTTTAATATATTCATCAGAACCTCTGCGAGCCAAGTCAAACCAACGTTGGAATTCCAATGCAAATTCTTTGCGCCGCTCCTGAAAGATGGAATCACGAAACGCATTTTTGCTTAAATTGGGAGCTACCGTTTTCAAAGGGGCTATCTTTGCACGTGTACGTACTTTGTCTACATAAGTACAGGCATCACTCTGGTCGCCCAGCTCATTAAGAGCTTCCGCATACATCAGCAGCACATCAGAATAACGCAGGATGGGTACATTTACGGACGATTTTGTCTGATCATAAGGAACCGTTTTATCCCAATACTTATTGAAATGCACCTCACTAAACGTAACTACTTTACCTGTGGCTGGATCGGCCAGTTCCTTTACAAAAGTCACATACTTACGGGTATCGTTTTCGCTAAAGCTTTCAAATAAGCCACTATTATGATTGGGCGCATCTACATAATCGCCATTAAAAGGGGCTTCGTTTGGTGCAGTTGTCTGTGCAAGCCGGTGTGATGTATATCCTGCTGCACCCTCAAACTGTTCCGAAAAAATATGTTCTTTACCATTTTTTGTTTTAGGATTAAATACATCTGCATAATTCTCAAATAAATCATACCAGTTCAAACCGATTAGTTCCTTTGCTTTATCTGCAGCCTTTTGCCATTCCCCCCTGGTGAGGTATACTTTTATCAGAAAAGCTTTAGCAGCACCCGACGTAGCTCTGCCTATATCCGAACCGGTATATTCACTTGGATCCGGAAGATTTTCAGCATCTGTAAAGTCACTGATAATTTGTTTATAGATATCATCTTCAGATGATTGCTTTGGATGAATCGTTTCATCATCAAGTGTCGTTGTTTCATGTAAAATCAAAGGCACCTCGCCGTGCCATCTTACCAGATTAAAATAATTCCATCCTCGTAAAAATTTCGCTTCATTAATTAAGCGCTGTTGAGTCTTTACACTGATGTTGGTCTCTGATATCCGGGCTATTCGATCAATGGCAATATTAGCTAAATTAATCGCTTCATACGTATACTCCCAGGCATATTCAATAGCTATATTACTAGCCGAATGATTTAGTTTGGACAATTCAACAACTTGCGCATTTCGTGTTCTCGGACCGGCAGTATAGTCATCAGTTGCCATTTCATACATCATTAGCTGACGATTGAATAATACTCCAGACTGCAGCATTCCGGCTGTAGATGTAAACATACGATGATAAATGGCATTTACTGCTGCAATTGCATCCGACTCATTGTTATAAAACTGGCTTGTGGTCAGATTGGATTTTGGCGATTCATTCAAGTCTACGCAAGATAAGAGACTCAACGCAAATAGCATAAAACAGATAACGTTACGCATACTTTATCTATGATTATTGTTTGTTAGAAATTGATCTTTACTCCCAAATTAAACGTACGGGCCACCGGATAGATGCCCAAATCAGTACCAGGAGAGACATTGCTGCCTGTTGTAATTTCAGGATCAAATCCTGAATAATGGGTCCATGTTAATAAATTCTGGCCTGCTATATAGACCTTCAGTTCAGAGAGGTTCATTTTCTTTGTCCATTGCTTTGGAAGGTTAAATCCCAGATTAACGCTCTTTAATCTGACAAACGATCCATCTTCCACAAACCGGTCACAGAAAATATCAGAAGGATCTGATGAAGCGCGTGGCACATTTGTATCTGTATTAGTAGTCGTCCACCTATCACGTGCACTACTTGAAGCATTCTGTTGTCCGGTGAATAATTCCAGTGCTTGCTTGTTGCTATTGATTATTTTATTCCCGTAAGATCCTTGAATAAAAAATGACAGGTCAAAATTCTTATAACTAAAACTGTTTATCAGTCCAAAAATAAAGTCTGGTTGCACATTACCAATTATAGCACGGTCAGATCCATTTGAGAAAGATCCGCTTCCGTCGACATCTTTGTAGAGACGGTCACCTGCCTTTGGGGTAGTTTTTCCGGTAAACTTTCCTTTTGTATCAATCTCGTCTGCCTGTAATACTCCATCAGTGACACATCCATAAAACGAACCTAAAGGTTTACCAACCTGAACAATATAATTATCGCTGACGTAATAATCTGTTCCTTCGTTAATCCTTAGTACTTTATTTCGATTAGAAGATATATTGAAGTCTGTGTTCCATCGGAATTTATTTGTTGAAATGTTCTCTGAATGAATGCTTAATTCTATTCCTTTATTCTCTACAGAACCATAATTCTGAAGCGATGTCGATTGACCGGTAGTCCAGGGAATTTCTACATTTAGTAGTAAGTTGGTTGTCTTTTTATAATAGAAATCGGCAGTCAATTGTAATCGGTTCTTCCATAAATTCAGATCCACGCCCCCATCAAACTGATTTGTTGTTTCCCATCCTAAATTATCATTGGCTATATTATTGGGACTAAAACCTATCACCTGTGTACCATTAAATACATATTTTACACTACTTAAAGTGGATAAAGACTGGTAAACGCCAATATCCTGATTACCTGTTGCCCCATAACTGGCACGAAGTTTCAGACCACTTACCCAACCTTCTTTATTGAAAAAACGTTCATTGTCAATTCTCCACGAAACACCTAAAGACGGGAAATATCCCCATTTGTTATCCTTTCCAAATTTTGAAGAGCCGTCAGCGCGCAAACTGGTAGTAAAAAAATAACGCTCATCATAACTATAGTTTATACGGGCTAAATAAGAAAGAAGTGCCCATTCTGAAGAATCAGAGGTTGGAGTAGTAATAACAGAACCTGCGCTCAAACTGTTATATGTCAGGTTATCTGAAACAAAGTCTGATGAACCGGCTGTTACCGATTCAGAGTTATATTCCTGTTGCGTGAATCCCAGCAATGCATTTATTGAATGTTTTTTATTAATCAGTCTGGTATAAGTCAAGGTATTCTCATTCAGCCATGAATAAGCATTAGCAGTTCCAACACTTGCAATACCGTTTGAAAGACTGCCTTCATATAGAGTACTTGGAATATAGCTATTCTCTTTGTTATTCTTTATATCCATCCCCCAGGAGACTCTCAATTTCAGATTATCCTGGAATGAATATTCTCCGTAAATGGTTCCAAGTAATCGATAGTTAGTTGTTCTATTAATTTGTTCTTTCAAAGAGGCTATTGGATTTGAAATAATATTTTCAAAAGGATTTCTCAACGTATAACTACCATCCTTTTCAAACACAGTAGCTGTAGGTGGCATTGTGAGCAAAGCACTTACTACCCCCACAGGAGAAACATTCGCATCATTCTTACTGCCAGTTACATTCAGTCCTATATCCAGTCTTTTAGAAACCTTTGAAAAGAGATTTACCCGGCAGTTTATACGTTTTAAGTCTGTATTGACAATAATACCATCCTGCAAAAAACACCCTCCTGACACAACATACCTTGTTCTTTCATTTCCTCCGGTAACTGTGAGCTGATGGTTCTGAATCATAGCTGTGCGAAAAGCTTCATTCTGCCAGTCTGTCCCATTACCCAGTTGTGCTATTTTATCCCCCGTAAGGTATTGGTATTCACCACTTCCAGGATTTTTATCATACAGCGCTTCGTTGCGCAATAATGCAAAATCATGTGCATTTAGCACATCAATCTTTTTCCGCAATTGCTGAAGGCCGAAACTTCCTTCATAAGAAATATTATTTTTACCTGTCACACCGCGCTTCGTTGTTACCAGAACCACACCATTGGCCCCGCGTGAACCATAGATAGCTGTAGCCGAGGCATCTTTCAGAATAGTAATCGACTCAATATCAGAAGGGGTTATTTCTGATAACGGATTAATGGGAGAACCCGAAATCACACCTGCACTGTTAGAAGTGTTATCGATAGGAAAACCATCTATAACAAATAAAGGTTCATTTCCACCTTGAACAGAACTTCCGCCTCTAACACGAATACTCATCCCCCCTCCTGGTTGTCCGGATATTTGCGTAACCTGAACCCCGGCAGATGCTCCTTGCAATAATTTATCAATAGAATTAGCTGGTTGTTCTAAAATTTCAGAAGAGATGGAAGAAACAGATCCGGTCAAATCTGTTCTTCGTTGTTTACCATAACCTACAATTACAATTTCACCTAATTTATTTAATTCTTCAGATAATTCGATTTTTAAATAATTATTCTGATTAACAAGTATTTCCTTACTTGTGTATCCTACAATTTTTACATCAAGAGTAACCGGAAGCTTTTTTTCTGACTTCAGCAAAAATTCACCTTTAATATCAGTGCTTGTACTTGTCCGGGCACCTTTAACAGACACAATTGCGCCTACTACAGCTGATCTCGTCCGTGCATCTGTTACTTTACCATTGAGAGTATATTCCTGAGCTTTTATCGTACTGGCTGTTTCCAAAAGAAAGCCAAGAAGTAACACTCCATATTTAAACTGTTTTATCATATTTTCACACAAACTATTGCAACATAAAAGTAATGGTTCCAAGTCAAATAACAGTAATTAATCATTAATAATCAAAAGGCGGAATATAACTTGCCCGGTATGTCTGATGTGGAGTTTTTATGATTCTTAAGATATTCCCCTTTAAATCAGTGAATATAATCGAGGTACTCGTCGTTGAATTTATAATTAGTGTTTCATTATTCACCAGAGAAACACCTCCTCTGTTCTGGGTACTAAGAGAAGTTGGTAATCTCACTTCATACTCCATTTTTGCTGTTTTTGCCAGACTGTCTATAGTATATTCCAAAACTTTTGATTGTTGTGTAGAACATCCATTATCCAAAAAGAGTAGTTTGTCCTTTTCCAGCACATTAACGCAATGCACTCCACTCATGGAACTGTTTCCCATCATTTTTAAATTACCAGAACGTCCTAACCGATAAGCTACTTTTTTGCTTTCTTTGATTACCTTCCAAATCTCACTGATATTGTTGAACGATATATAGAAATCACCATTGGTATCGTAATTTACGCTATTGGCATGCAACCAATCATCCTTAAGCGGGTTTCCAGACATACCTCTCCCCAGGTCTTTGTTATATTTCACATTGTCTTTATCGTCATCCCACTGCCATATCGCACTACGCATGATAAAAGAATCATCCATAGGATTCCTTTCGCTGAAACAATCCCACTTCCAGACTATATTTCCCAACATATCCATTATAGTAATACCATCACCATATACGGTTTCATTAGTTGTTCCTCCGTGTTTAGTCAAATCAAATTGTCTGGGAACATAATTAATTAACAATAGATTGCCATCAGGCATTCTTCTGATTTCATGATGCACAAATAAAGATGAAACATCCTTTTTCAATAATACATTACCCAAAAGATCCATCACAATAATATCTCTTCCTGTATACTTATCACCACGCTGTCTGCCTACGTTACATTGAATTGTTTGATGAATGGAATCAAAATCAGCCACCAGAACCAAATCATCTTTCATATTCTGATACCAGACTACTTTCCCTTCCGTATTGATGATGGTTATAAAACCTGGTTTCTGATGGCTCCGCCCAAGAATTAAATACCCCGGCACTTTCTTAAGCAAACTATCCTTTTCCACAAAATAAGTAGGTACTTCGCTTGGCAACGCAGGAGTAGTAAACTGATAAACGTTGGAAACCACATTTTTTCGGGCATTATTGGCAAAGATTCTAAAGTTATATTTTGTATCGGCTTCAAGAAACACCAAAGTTATTTTCGTTTTTCCTTTCTCCGAGTGACGAACACGGGTTGTATGTTTACTATCATCATCACCATTTTTCCAATATTCTATTGAAAAATCAGCCGGTTTCCTGAAATCTATTTCCATATCAACCCTAAGCACATTCTCTTTCTGAGCTTTTGTTGTTATTGAGCGAATAAACTTCGCCGGGTTACTTTTTGCATAAACCGACTTATAAGATATTAACATTAAGAGTAAAGAAACTATAAAAAAAACTTTTCCTTTTATCCGATTCATATCATATTGATTTGATTAACAATTTATTTGTGATATGTATATTTTACATAGTCAAATAAGCCATAATTATCTTTTGAAGCAGGTTTATCTCCAATAAAATTCAGATTTTCCACACTGCAATAAATACGGAAAGGTACTTCTTCTCCATAAGTTAACTGTAAAGAGTTCACTATTTTTTTATCAATAAGCCAGTTTATTTTGTAGTTGCTATTTACCAGTATAATATCTAACTCAAAAATATGCCAGCCAACCTTCACCGGTGTCCGCACAGATTTATAAGGAAAATCCTGAGAAGTCATATAGGCTATCAATTCATTGGGGTTTACACCTAACCTATCCCTTACAGCTTTTCTCCCATATCCAACTTCAAAATCAATTTCATGATGATCATCCGCATAGATCCATGATCCAATGCTTGTCATATCTCCAATTCCCACATCTGAAATATATGTTCTCCAGGTATATCTTCCGGTAGTAAAAACTTTATCAATAGTACGAATTTTTTTTCTGTCTAAAGAGTTAGCCCGGGTAAAAATACGCAATATGCCTTTCTCTACTGAACATTGCGTATCAGGATTATCATCCTGATGTTCATATTCCCAACCATCCAGATTATCCATGTCCCACTTTATTTTCTTAGGAGGCTGGGAGAATACCACCTGAGATTCCAACAAAACAGCTGCAAAAAAAAACAAAAAACATCTTAACTTCATAACAAAATTGGTTTATAACATCGAAGAAGCAATAAAATGCTTCTTCGATGTTAAGTTATTAATTCGTAAACTTTCTGTTATTTGAAAGAGCCGGATTCAAATCCAGTTCTCTCTTTGGAGCAGGGAAATAACGGCGAACATCATTCTCTGTCAGATCACTTGGATATACTTTCCACATAGAACTGTAGTCCGGGCGCACACCTGTAGTCGAACTTTTTAAAGCATTGTCCTCTTTATAAATGCTTTTCTGTTTAATGCCAGCAATGTACTTATCCATCCGGTCTTTCCAAAGTCCCATTCTTATAAGATCAGGTCTTCTTACCCCTTCATTGTTCAATTCAAACATTCTTTCGTCGCAAATAGCACTTCTCAAAGCTTCTTTTGTACTGTAATCAGATAGTTTCAGATTATGGTCACTATTCTGAAAAGCTCTTTCTCTAATCCGGTTAATTAAATTAATAGTTTCCTGAGTCGGACCGTTTAATTCATTTAAAATTTCAGCTTTACAAAGAATAATATCTGCCAAACGAAGAAGAATCATATTATTCCCTGTATTATAATTATAAGTTAATGCTTTGGTATATTTATATTTTTGTGTGTAAGCAGCACTAAGCTCATATTGATAACTGGGATCATTTGCTTTATACATAGAACCTGTTTGCTCTATTGCAGGCGGAATCACATAAGTTAATGCCGAATTATATATACTAGGATATTGAGTAACTATTAATTTAGTATATCTCTCATCACTTTTATCAAATTTCCAGACCATTTCAAGAGGCAATGAAAATATATCCCACCCACAGTCATAAAGCCATGGGGTAAATCTCATACCGATATCAGATGTTCCGTTTACGCTATTCGCATTCGCATGAACAGCGAATATCAATTCATTATTGTACAAACTGGCATCACTGGTCGGATCAAATATATTCCATACCTTAGACTGAAGATTATATACACTTCCTTCCAGACTCAGAATATCATTTGCATAAACCAGCGCCTTGTTCCATTCTTCTGTTGCATCCTTGCCAGCCAGGCGCATTCTGCCCGCTTTTCTCATGTGTAACCTGCACAAATATCCAACAGCCGCACCATAAGTCGCACGTCCGGCATTATCATTGCTGTCATACTTCTTCGGAAGATTTGCCACAGCAGCAGTCAAATCAGCATCAATCTGTGTTTCAATGTCATCTATTCCGGCTAGTGGAAGAATTGCATCTACAGCAGTACTGCTGCTGGTAACCAACGGCACAGTATAATAAAAATCCGACAGATTATAATAAGCAAATCCTCTCATAAAATAAGCCTCTGCAATAAGTCTATTTTTTAACACTGCACCTGCAGTTTGATCAGTTCCAAACTCACTCAAAGCAATTCCCGGTATTTTATCTATAGCAATATTTGCACGACCAGCTATACTGTAAAGATTAGTCCAGGTGTTACTTACATCACTGTTACTACTCATTTTGCCGTCATTCAAAAGCTCAAAATCCGTTTCCGACTTAAAGCAGTCATCAGTTGTCAAATCATTCAAACTAAATATATAGCTACTGGTTACAGAAATTAAAGGCGCATAAATTGCGTTAACAGCAGCGGTCGCATCATTAGAAGTACTAAAAGCATTACTTTCAGTTAGTTCTGAATAGACGGTTTCGTCTAAAAGGCTTAAATCCTTACAGGAAGCCAAAGTTCCTAATGTAGTAACTAAAGCCAAAGAATAGGCTATGCTTTTTATTATTTTTGTCATAATCAGAGTATTAAAAAATTATTTTTGCACCTAAATTAAACATTCTGTACGATGGGTACGAACTAAAGTCCAGACCTTGAGATACAGCGCTACCACCGTTTGTGCTTACTTCAGGATCAAAACCTGAATACTTCGTAATAGTAAATAGATTCTGAGCACCGGCGAATACACGCATACCCTTTATAAACTTATATATTTTAGCATTTTGTCTCAATGGAAGATTATATCCTATCTCTACATTCTGAAGCCTCAGGTAACTTGCATCTTCAACAAATCGTGAGTTTATGTATGATCCATACTTCACACCTGCGGTTTTGTTCCATCCATTACGGGGAACAGAATTGGAAGCATGATACAGAGTCCATCTATCCGTAGAATCAGTCAATCTGCCATTGTCTTCCAATACAATTCTTGAAAGGTTCAGCAATTCATTGCCAATGGAAGCATCAAAGAAGAATGAAAAATCAAAGTCATGAAATCTGAAATTATTTCCCAAACCAATAATAATATCCGGATTACCATCACCAATCACTTTCCGGTCCTTTTCTGTAATTTTACCGTCACCATCCAAATCGGCGAATTTAGGATCTCCTGGAACCGATGTTGGTTGTGGAGCATATGTTTCACCTGTTTGAATAACACCTGTAAACACATACCCATAAATTGAACTTAACGGATAACCTTCTTTCAATATTGTATATTCTTCATTGTTATACCAACCTTGCGGAGAAATTGTTTCATAACGGGCCTCACCCTTGTTTAAGCTTAGCACCTTATTTTTATTCCGTGATAAGTTTAACACAGATGTCCAGCTAAAATCCCGGTTTGTATAGTTATTAGATTTAAGAAAAAATTCGAATCCCTTGTTTTGTATTTTGCCATTATTACCAGTCATGGTGGTAAATCCTCCCGTAGAAGCAGAAATCGATATATTATTTAACAAGTCTTTAGTGGTTTTAATATAATAATCAAAATTACATTCCAACCGGTTATTCAACATGGTAAAATCCAGACCTAAATCAAGCTGATTTGTTGTTTCCCATTTCAGATTTTTGTTACCCGGATTCGAAGGATACATACCTTTTACCACCCCATTTCCTCCTAAATAGACGTTGCACATGGCAAATTTAACCTGTGACAAATAATTTCCAATGCCATCATTACCGGTTAATCCGTAACTAGCTCTCAGCTTAAGTCTTGAAAACAAAGGTTTAGCAAATGCCATAAAAGGTTCATCACCCAACTGCCATGCGAATGATCCTGAAGGGAAATATCCCCATTTATTATTTGCACCAAAATTCGAGGCTCCATCTGCCCGTAAAGATGCGTTAAGTATATACTTATCATTCAACACATACTCTGCCCTGGTAAAAAAAGACAATGTATTGTTTTGCTCTTTTGCAGAACGAACATAATTGATAATTGAACCGGCTCCAATATTATTGAATGAAAATTCATCGGTTGAGAAACCAATAGCCTGCATTCCATTACTTTCAGAGAGTAAAGATGTATATGTTGAACCTAACATAACTTTTATGTCATGCTTTTTTTGGAAATTCTGGTGAAAGGTTAATAAAGCATCTAGCTGATGTTTCTCGTTCACATAATTTGCAATAGTGGCCTCTCCATTATTGGCTTTGCCAATATTAGTCGAAACAGGATAATATTTATGAGATCTGGTATTATCATCACCATAAGTATACTGCACTTTTGCTGTCAGATTTTTTAAGATGTCAGCCTCACCATAAATGGAAGCATACATATTGTTAACCAGATATTCGAAATCCACATCATTGATCTGATCAAGTATGGTCGTTCTTTGTGCTGTTTCACCAAAAACATTCTTATCCGTATCAGTTGATAAGGGAGATGCCATAAAAAGAGAATAAATCATGTTATCAGTAGTACTATTTGTACCCATACTCAAATAGTTCTTATTTGTGCGCGCCATGTAGAGATTAGAGCCAAAACGAACTCTTTCATTCAGCTTATAATCCATATTCATACGACCACTGAAACGATTGAACTCTGTGTTCCTCATTACACCCATATCGTCCATATAGTTTCCGGAAATAGCCATTGTCAGTTTATCCGATCCCCCGTCAATAGAGAACTGATGGTTCTCCGTGAGAGCTGTTCTGGTAGCTTTTTTAATCCAGTCTGTTCCGGCACCCTTATAGGCCAGTTGTGCAGCTGTATAAGGAGCATTGCCCGTACTGCCAGCTGCTTTCCAGGTATCCATCGCATAGTTGATTGTTTGTTGAGCATCCATCAGATCCCATGGATTATTTAATTTTTTCGCAGACATATTATACGAATAATTAACATTAAAATGTCCTGCCGATCCTTTTTTAGTTGTGATCAGAACTACACCATTAGCACCTTTTGCTCCATAAATTGCAGTAGCGGCAGCATCCTTCAGAATCTCAATGGATTGAATATCTTCCGGATTAATCTGGTTACCTATATCAGTCTGGAATCCATCAATAACATACAAAGGATCATTGCCTGAACTGAGAGATGATGCACCACGTATACGAATAGATATTTCACCACCCGGTTCATTCGAGTCCAGCCGAACCTGAACTCCGGCAGCTCTTCCTTTCAGAAGCTGTGCTGTATTTGTTACGACGCCGGCTTTAATTTCATCTCTTTTTAATGAAGTAATAGCACCGGCAATATCACGTTTACGAGTCACACCATATCCCACTACCACAACTTCATCCAGATTAACTGCGTTTTTTGTTAGTTTTATGATGAGATTAGTATTACCCTTTTTTACAGTAACATTTTGAGAAGCCATTCCCATAAAAGAGACAACCAGAATTTGACCGGGATTAGCACGAAGGGTAAATTTTCCGTCAACATCTGAAGAGGTACCTACAGAAGTGCCTTTTACCAAAATACTAGCTCCAATAATCGGTTCAGCTCCAGCTTCATCAAGAACAACTCCGTTGATAGCCTGCTGGGCAAAACCAATACTACTAAAGAATGTTAGTATTAGTACAATACAGAATTTTTTCATACGTTTTTCAAATTAAATTAGAGACAAATGGTTAATACGATAATCTTATTTTAACAGGTACAATACATATTTCAGGTAATTACCTGTATACATCAAAAATTAAGTTGTGTTCATTTGATTCAAGTGTTAAATTTAAGAAAAATATAGTAACTATTAAATTAATTTCAACCTATTTTTTAGTTTTTACCTGCTCCTTGTTCGTTTGCGGGTAAATTGCAGCATTGCTTTTCAAATAAGACAAGGACTGTTCAAAATGTTTATAATTCTTATTTTGAGGTAAAGTCCAGAAACATTCGGCATAAGCTGTAATGCGAGGAAATATTTTTCCGTACATTTCTTCCACAGAAGGAATTCTTTCACTCCACATTTGGCATCCTCCTCCTACTATTTTAGTTCTCAGGTATGCTGGAAGACCTTCCGGAACAGGACTGAATGCATAAGCTTTTTCCAGAGGGATCTGATTGTTGTCATAATCCAGATATGTATATTCGTGAAAAGAATTCACTATATCATATCCTTTTTCAGCTGTTTTTTGTATCAGTCCAATATCCCCTTTCCAGAATTGCACGATTGTTCCGTCCGCTAGCTTCTGGTTTGTTTCCTTCTTATCTTCACTTAACTGAAACTCGTGCAATTTATCTCCGGTTATTTCATTCCAGCCAATCATACGTTTTCCCTTACTTTTAATCAGATTTGAAATACGGTTTGTAAATTGTACCTGCAAATCCGACGGACTGGAAATATTGTTTTGTTTCATGTACTTCTGCACATAATCAGACTTTTCCCATTGATTATATCTAACCTCGTCCCCTCCGACATGAATCACCGGTGAAGGGAACAATGTTATAAGCTCATCAATCACATCCTCAATAAACTGGATTACACGGGGACTTGCAACATTAAAAACATTGTAATTTGTACCCCAGGAACAAGATACTTTCAATGAATCTCCTGCTAATCCCAGCCACGGATAAGCAGCAACAGCAGCTGTAGCATGTCCGGGCATTTCTATCTCTGGAATAACCGTAATATGCCGTTCATTTGCATACTTCACAATTTCCTTTATGTCTTTCTGTGTATAAAATCCACATTGTGGAATGCCATCATAAATTCTATTTTCAGCCTCTCCTCCCGTCTGGGTCGAATCTCTGCATGATCCGATCTTTGTTAGTTCCGGATATTTTTTTATTTCTATCCGCCATCCCTGATCGTCTGTTAAATGCCAGTGAAATATGTTCATTTTCAATCGTCCCATTCTATCCAGTAACTCTTCCACCACCTCTTTTCCTTTGAAATTGCGACTTTCGTCCAACATAAAGGCACGCCACTGAAAGGCCGGAAAATCTTTAATTGTAAGTTTACGCAAAGCCAATCCATCCTGTTCTTTATGGATAATCTGCAATAAACTTTGTATTCCATAATATATTCCGCTTTTTTCTGCAGCCTTTATATTTACCCCTTTTGAATGGATTATCAGTTCATAGGCACCGGTAGGTTCCGATCCTATTTTATTATCAATGGTAAGTGTTATATCTGCGTTCTTCGTTCCCGTTTTATTTATAAATGAGGTAGATTTATAGTCATTTATCAAACATTTTTTTAATAAGTTAGCTTCATCAGCTAAATCTGAAGAACAAACAATATTTAATGGGGTATTCCACACTAATTGACCCTTCCCGTATTCAATAGACTGAGGAGCCGGAATAATAAAAACGTTTTGTTGTGCCAGAACCGGAAAGCATCCAAGCAGCAAAATAAATAACAGACAGATCTTTTTCATAAAACTAAATATTAGGTTTGTATTCTACATAATCAAACAAACAGTAATTATCCTGAGAGGATAGATTGTCACCAATAAAGGCGAGGTTTTCCAGACTGCAGAATATATAAAAAGGAGTTTCACTACCAAAAGTTGTCACCACGGACCCCACCTGGTTACCGTCTATTGACCAGATTACATTGTATTTTCCACCCACATTTTTTAATTTCATACTCAGGGTATACCATTTATTGCCTTGAATTGTAAGCACTTTCTGGTACCACGGATTATCTTGCGAAGTAATATACACAACCATTTCCGAATTCAAGGCCGACAAAGTTTTACGTATGGCACTTGTCCCTGATCCTATTTCGAAGTCAAACTCGTGTTGGTCATCAGAATAAAGAAATGCACCTATGCTGGTACGATCTCCTATTGGTGTCATTGGAACATATACCCTCCAGGTATATTCTCCAAAACCATATATCTTTTCCTGAGTTACCACTTTGGGTCTTTCAGTAGTGCCTTTATGCGTAATAAAACGGAGAGTATCTCCCTGCAGGCTATATCCATTTTCTCCATTAACCTGTGGCGAATCACTATGCCAATATTTCAAAGATGCAAAGGTCCATTGTACGGTTCCGTTTTCCTTGTCTACCAACAATCCACCAGCAGCATCACTTTCCGGGAATACAAAGGTTGAAGAGTTACTATCTTCATCTTTACTTCTACTGCACGCATTCAATATTATAATAAAGATGGCTAAAAAGAGTACACGTTTTTTCATACTTTCCATATTATATTTTATTGAGACAAAGGTATCCTTAAAGTCATCCGGGGAAGTCATCTATCATTCCTATAATGTCAGTTTACGTACTTATTTCAAGCTTTTTATCTGATAAATTGCCAAAAACGGTTCCAATTCATTTGACTAATGACATTTTATTTATAGTTTTACAATGAATTAGAAACCTGTCACTATGATAAAGTCATTTGTTAAATCCAGTATACTTTATTTCATGTTTAGTATTGGGTTTATTCCATATCTGAAAAGTAATAATATAGATTATTACTTTAGCCAGATATCCATTGAGCAAGGATTATCTCAAAATACGGTAAATAGTATTTTACTTGATTACAAAGGAGTCTTGTGGATAGGAACCAATTCCGGATTAAATTCCTTTAACAGGAATGAAATCAACACTTATTTGCATGAAAAGAACAATAAATTTTCGATTCCCGGAAACACAATTTATTTTATAGCAGAAGATTCTTTATACAATTTATGGGTTTCAACAGACAAAGGATTAGTTTTATACGATCGTATTAATAAGAGATTCAATTCTGCGGAACCAACTAAAAATCTTTTAGCCTATAGCTATATTCTGTTAAACGACGGCATCCTGTTTTCTACAAAAGGCACTTTTTATAAATACATATACAAAACCAGCCAGTTAAAAGAAATTCCCATAAAAAACTTGTCAGGTTCTCCAGTCCGTTTTAATAAAATGAGTCTGCTAGATAAAAATAACCTTTTAGCAACAAGCAAAGATTATGGTGTATGGTTTTATAATCTGCAAACACACTTAATCAGACCCTGGCACACTTCCACAAATAAAATTATGGCATCTTTTGCCGATACTAATGGTAGATTATATCTTTCTTATTATAAAGAAGGTCTTTATTGTTTCTCTGCAAACGGAAAAGAATTATTTCATCTGACTACTGCCAACTCTAATTTAACAAATAACATTATACTTGATATTACTTACCACAATAATAAACTTTGGTTAGGAACCGACGGTGGAGGAATCAGTATCCTTGATCCATCCAATCCCAGACAAATAACCAATCTCCAGCATCGCCCGGGAGATTCAGGTTCGTTGCCTAATAATTCCATCAAAGTATTATATACAGACATGAACCAGAATATATGGGCTGGCACTGTCAGAGGAGGGATGTTTGGTATTCATGAAGTTCCGATACGCACCTATAAAGATGTTCCTTTGTTAAATACCAAAGGATTAAGTGAGAAAGTAGTCATCAGTCTTTTTGAAGATCAGAATGGAATTCTATGGATAGGAACAGACGGCGGGGGAATTAACCAGTATAATCCGTCTTCAGACCGTTTTCTTCATTATCCAACAACTTACGGAGAAAAAATAGTATCTGTAACAGACTATTCTCCCAACGAACTATTAATTTCTATTTATGAAAAAGGTCTCTTCATTTTCAATAAAAAGAGTGGTAAGTGCACCCCCTTTACTTTAATTAATCGAAAAATAAATACACAGGAATGCTTTATGGACTATGTTCCGTTAGCCAACCGCATTTCAGAAGACAAGATATGCATATTGTCACATAATCTGTATGTTTATAATACAAAGCTCAAATCGTTTTCCATTATTCATACCAAAGAAAATCCAGACCATTTAAGTGCATTAAGATTAATATATTCCAATAATAGATATATCTATCTAATGGGGCAAAACAGGATTTTTGAAGTAGACGAAAAGACAAATACTCTTCGGACTTTATTTTCCATGGACCCAAAAGAGACAATTAACGCAGCATGCAGTGATGGCAATGGAAAGTTTTGGATTGGCACTGATTGGGGATTAGCCTGTTATGATTCCAGAACACATCAGCTTCATCACATAGAAACTAAATTATTCACTAATATTACAACACTTTTTCTGGACCATCAAGACCGACTCTGGATCAGTGCACAAAATATGCTGTTCTCCTATCTTATTTCAAAAAACAAGTTTGTAGTATGGGGAGAGTCTGATGGATTTACGGCTAATGAACTTCTGTTTGCCCCTGTGCTATCAACACACACTCCTAATATTTATATTGGAGGTATCTCCGGATTAGTAAAAATAAACAGCAAAGCTACCTGTAATAGCTATAAACAGCCACAAATAGAATTAAGCGATCTTTTGGTAGACGGAAATTCACATCTTAACCAGATTGATTTTAAGAAGCCCAGCATTGTTGTTCCCTGGAATTACAATTCACTCATAGCAAAAGTTCTGTTGCGTGAGCCAGATGTATTCAGAAAAGTATTGTTCAGGTATTCAATCATTGAATTAAACAAAAAAGGGATTGACACTTACAGCTCTTCGATCGATTTGTCCAACTTATCCCCCGGAAAATATACGATCATGATTTCCTGTAATACAAAAAGTGGAAACTGGAGCCTTCCAACTCATTTGTTAACAATTACCGTAACTCCCCCATGGTACAAAAGGCCTTGGATTATCGGACTATTTATTATTCTCGTTGTTGCATTTGCTCTCACAATAGTACGTATGATTATTAAGAAAAAGGAGAACCGGTTAAAATGGAAGATGAAAGAGCATGAGCAAAAAACGTATGAAGAAAAAATAAGGTTTCTCATCAATGTCAGCCATGAATTTCGTACCTCGCTTACGCTTATATATGCTCCGTTAAAAAGATTATTAGAATCAATGACTACAACGACAAAGCCCAATGAGGAATATCAGCAAAAAGTACTGACAAGCATCTACAAACAAACAAAAGAGATGAAAAACACTATTGATATGATTCTCGATATCAATAGAATTAATGATGCTGAAGAAAAACTGCAAAAAAAGATGTATCCATTAAATGAATGGATACAATCAGTTGCCGAAGATTTTAGACTGGAGCTTGAGAGTAAAGAGATCCAGCTCACTTATCAATTAGATAATTCTATTGATCAGGTATGCTTTGATGGAAACAAGTGTAAAGTTGTATTATCTAATTATCTGATAAATGCACTTAAGTTCAGCTTTCCGCATACAACAATTATCATATCTACCTCCATTCGTGATGGGTATGTACGTATTGCCGTTACAGATCAAGGTTCGGGGCTTAGCAATGTAAATATCGATAAATTGTTCACCCGTTTTTATCAAGGAGAGCATGAAAGGAGTGGCAACGGAATTGGCTTATCCTATGCCAAAATGCTGGTTGAAATACATAACGGGCATATCGGTGCTTATAATAATGCAGATCAAGGGGCGACTTTTTATTATGAACTTCCTCTTTACAGCAATGAAAGTGAGATCAGTAAAAATGTTATCGATCTATATAGCGGAGAACATTACTTACAAGACACATCAAATAATGAACAGAATAGTTTTGAAACCAGTCACTACTCCATTATAGTTGTAGAAGACAATGTTGAATTACATCAGTTTCTAAAAGAAGAGCTTAAAGATGCATTTAAAAAAGTATATATTGCTTCAGATGGTCTGGAAGCCTTGCAACTAATAAAGCAAAAACTTCCGGATATTATTGTAAGCGACGTAATGATGCCTCGTATGGATGGTTATGAGCTATGTAAGCGGGTAAAGGAAACGCTTGAAATCAGTCACATACCAGTTGTTCTATTGACTGCCCGATCTGATTCAAATAGTACTTCTGTCGGATATAAATTAGGTGCAGATGTTTATTTAACAAAACCGTTTGAAATAGACACGCTTTTAAATGTTATAAAAAATCAATTAAAAACAAGAGAACAACTCAAAGAGATTATACAAGAAGGGAGAATTACCAATCTGTTAATAGATAAGCTGACAACAAATAACGTTGATGAGAAATTTTTAAAAACATTGAACGCATTAATCAAGGATAATCTCGATAATCCACAGTTAGACGTAGATTTTCTGGTAAAAAGTATGGCCATATCACGTACTCCTTTATATGGAAAGGTGAAAGCCTTAACTGGAATTGGAGTAAACGATTATATAAATAGCTTCCGGATAATAAGAGCTGAAGAGCTGTTACTATCAACAGATATGAGTGTTACTGAAATATCAGAAGCATGTGGTTTTACATACCAACGTTACTTCAGCAGCATTTTTAAAAAATCGAAAGGAATAACCCCCAGCCAATTCAGAAATGAGCATCAGAAAGAACAGACTGATAAAAACACATAGGTCAATTAGAACGTTGATAAAAAGTCATAGTGAACTACTTCGTTCAGGATATACCGTTTACACAAGAGTTATTAAAAACAACAACAAACATAAGGAAAAGTTTTAAGTACACCTTAAAGCGTCCAAAGCGAGCGAGCACAGAGCGATGGCGCAGCCGAGCGAAAAAGAAGGACCGGCCTCATTTTTTTTTGCGTGAAGAAATCGGGAGAAATGGAGCGTTAAGAAGAGAAAGCTGTCTGAGCGAAGCGAGTTCTTTTTCTTCCGCTACATTACTCCCGATTTTAGCAAAAAAAATGCAGCCTTGAACTTTTGTTTCTTTTGGTTCAAGCCAAAAGAAAAAGAAAAAAGACCACTATATCTTCAAACAAATCATTATATTTGCATCGAAAATATCCTGTAACCACCGTTACAGTAACCATCGTTACAAAATATAATGTATGAAATTCTACAACCGAGAAGAAGAGCTGAGCGAGCTGAAAAGAATACAGTCGCTGGCATTTGAAGAGAATTCCCGTCTCACAGTTGTTACAGGCAGACGCCGCATAGGCAAGACCAGCCTGATAGTCAAAGCAACCGAAGGAACGCCAACCATCTACCTCTTTGTTGGCCGCAAAAACGAGACTGCTCTTATCAATGAATTTATACCCATTATAAGGCAATCACTTGGCGTTTTTGTGCCGGAAGAAATACAAACGTTCCGTTCACTCTTTCAATATATAATGGAGCTGGGCACACATCAGTTCTTCAATCTTATTATAGATGAATTTCAGGAATTCTACAACATCAACAAGTCAGTATTCAGCGATATGCAGAATCTTTGGGATCAATATCGCAAGCATACAAAAGTAAATCTTATTGTAAGCGGCTCTATCTATTCCCTCATGCACAAAATTTTCCAGGATGAAAAAGAGCCTCTGTTTGGCCGTGCAGACAATATACTGAAGCTCTATCCATTTAGGCTCAGTGTTTTGAAAGAGATAATGAACGACTATCTTCCGAAGTACACCAACGACGATTTGCTGGCTCTTTATACTTTTACCGGAGGAGTTCCTAAATATATAGAACTATTTTGCGACAACCGCGCGCTCACGGTTCAGGAAATGATACAGTTTATGGTACGTGACAACTCCCCTTTCACAGACGAAGGAAAGAATTTGCTTATTGAAGAGTTTGGGAAAAATTACGCTACCTATTTCTCCATTCTCGGTGCAATGGCAAGTTCCAGAAACACCCAGTCGGAAATAGAAACCGCATTAGGCGGAATCAGCGTGGGAGGATATCTGAAAAGGCTGGAAGAAGATTACAACGTAATAGCCCGTGTACGTCCCATCCTGGTAAAGGAAGGCACACAAAGAGTCCGTTTTGTTATTAAAGACAATTTCTTGCAGTTTTGGTTCAAATACATTGATCGAAACCGTTCGTATATAGAGATTAAGAACTTCACAGCTCTCCGTAAACTAATAGAAGATGATTACCCCACCTATACAGGGAAGGTTCTGGAAAGCTATTTCAAACAAAAATTGGCAGAAAGCTTTGAGTTTCGGGAAATCGGATCATGGTGGGAGGCAAAAGGCAATCAGTACGAATTAGACATCGTAGCTCTGAAAACAGAAAAGAACAAAGCCGTTGTGGCCGAGGTTAAACGCCAGCGAAAGGAATTCAAACCGGAGTTATTGGAAAACAAAGTAAAGCATCTCAAAGAAAAAGTAATGCCTAAATATAAGATTGAGGCAATTTGTCTTTCTATGGAGGATATGTAACTGGCTTTTTCTTTTCCCTTGACGGAAAAGAAACAAAAGGTCAAGGCTGCACGAATTTTACTAAAATCAGTGAGCGTGGAGCTAAAGGGGCTGAAACTCGCTGCGCTCAAACAACAGCCCCTTCTTAACGCTCCCCACACCCTGATTTCTTAACGTAAAATTCATGAGGCCGGTCTTTCTGGTCACTCGGCTGCGCCATCGTTCAGTGCGATTGTGGAACGTGTAGCCGTTGCTTCGCTCGGCTCTTGAGTTGGGACTCGGCTGAGCCATATCTCATTAGCTTTGCTTCGCTCGCTTGTCACTTTGTGACGTTTCTTTTTTGCTTGATGTATAACCATAAAAAATGAGCAGGATATATTTTCCTGCTCATTTTCAAATAAGTTACAATAAAAAGATAAGATCTATTCTTTGATCAGTTTATCAGAAATAACCTTTTCACCATTGATGTAAATAGTGTAAAGATAAGTACCGGATGAAACTGATGAACCAGGTGCCCAGGTATAGGTATATTTGCCTGATTCAGGAACAATGCGGGCATAACGCATCAACTCACGGCCAGTGATATCGGTAATGTGGATTCGTACGCGGGCCTGACCGTTTGCCTGTACACTGTAAGGTATGGTTACACTCTCCCGGAATGGATTAGGATATGCCTTTAAAGTTGCTTTTTCGGCTGTGGGGAGTGTCAGACCTGTTACAACCGAACGTGTTTCAATGTTTCGTCCGTTTATGTCAGAGAGCACTACTTCACTGATTCCTGCGCTGCCTATTTCAAGCAGCTCCGTCTTGCCGGCCGGTATCTCTTTCCCACTCAGACTATAAGCAAGGAACAGGTAATTGTTATTATCCTGCCATTGTGCTATGCGTTCAAATCCATTTGTAGAGGAGAGAGGTGTGATCACATCAGTATCTTTCGTACCCTTCAGTCGTACCTGCACACCACTCATGCTAACGGGCGACTGCACGTACAACTTGCCATTTTCAATACCATACTCGGCAGTAGAGGCAATCATACTTTGTGAAGTAACAGGTTTATTGATGATATTCACCGTACCCACCACATCAAGGATATTGATGTTTGCATCCGTGTTCACATCCGCTGCATCAAAAATAAACGGTTGCGGATTCTTATCGGTCATATAGTTCACAGTGGTCACTACATCGGCCACATCCACACTGAGACTACCGTTCGAGTCGCCCTTTTGTGCAGTGAGGGGTGTGGTAGATACTACCTGAGATGCATCCGTCTCTGTTAGACTGGTGCGAAGAATCTTGTAGAGGTAATAGTAGCGCTGACCGGGAGTAACTTCATAATCGGTGTACTTCACTTCAGTGATCAGCTTCTTATTGATCATTACAGTATCACTGGACAGTGTATCACCCTTCATGGTGTAGCGGTACATATTATAACCCAACACATCATCAAGATTTACTTCAGCGGGTGCCTCCCAGGTAAGATCCACTTTACCCAAACCGGGTGTTGCTTCAAAGCCAGTCGACATGGAACCTGCAGCAGAAACCACCACATTGAAACGCTGGTTCTCAAAAGGAATCTCAAAGTTCTCATTATCCATGGCACCACTCACATAAATACGGTTCAGTCCGTCACCCGTCTGATAACCAACAGTATGATATGCTGTATAAATATCCCCCGCTTCGTTCCAGCTGCCATTCTCGTTGATGGCAGTCTGAGTATAAGGAGGACGAACTCCCATAGCAACGGTTGGTATAATATTCTTATTCATCGGACGGTTGAAATAGACTTTAAACTCTTGCTTGCCCACACCCAATGGTGGTATCTCATCAAAATTATCCTGTGCATCCTTGCCGTTAACTTCTACTTTCCAAACTAAACCATGAGCTTCCGCATAAGGACGGGTAGGCATATTAGAGAGGTCGTACTTTCCATAAACACCTGATTGAGGAGTGTCAAAGTCAAAAATTCCTTTGTGAGCAATTGAGGCGATAGATGAACCTAGATAGTTCGGATTTTCTAAATGATAAATTGCAGGAGAGTTCACATCAAGAAAAAGGCTGTAAGTCTTATTGCTGAAAATATTAGACATCTGAGGTTTGTATTCGGAACCATTATAAGTATAAAAAATGAATAAATGTTCAGTGTCACTATTATTACAGAAATTAATTAATTTCAAATTATCATTAGGACAATCATTCAGATTAATATAACCTTCTTTAAAAAATGTATTCTGAAAAAAATTAGATTTATACATTTTACAATATTGCATATTTATCACACGAAATTGATCATTTCTAAAAATACAGTCCGAAAATGTCCCGTTTAAATTAATATCTGACCAACCTCTAACAATAGATTCAAAAACACAATAACTAAGAGTGTCTGATGGATTAAATGTTATTCCCTTCCATCCGGTACCTAAATCCGTCTTTGTAAATACAATTAAGCTATCCTTCGTTCCGAGAGCATTTATCTCACCTACACAAGACATACCGACTCCATCTTTAAACTTTAAAACAGTTCCCGGTTTTATAGTCAAAGTTACCCCCTTGGGTATCGCCAAATTATCCGTTATAATATAATGTACATTCGGATACAGCGTAGTATTAGTAGTCAGCATACCTTTTAACTCCACCCCATTCTCCACTTTAATGGTATAATCCTGCCAAATTTCTCCTTCATGGTCTCCATACCAGGTTTTTACCACAAAGTTTATATTCCGACCATCTACCACATCCTTATTAATTTTAAGCACAAGCGGATTTTGTGCCTTTACTTTGGCGTAGGCAGAAAGGGGATCACCTAAAGATGTTTCTCCTGTTACAATCTCTGCTGTCTTATTATCTTCAAACTCTGCAAATTCAATTTTTATCTTCACATCACTTGTTGCACCCCAAACGGAGCGGATAACCGGGTAAAGCTGTACTATTTCACCTGCATCGGCACGCAAATCTTTATCACCTGAAATGGTATCATTCAGCTCAACAGAAACAATATTCAATTGCGGTATTGCCTTTGCATTGTAAGCAGCCAGAAAATCCACATTGTTTCCCAAAGTCTGAATCAGGTCACCAAAAAGAACTTCTTTGGAAGTATATTGTTTTGAGCTCTGCAATAAGGAAGCAGCACCCGCAACTAACGGTGCCGCCATCGAAGTACCGCTGTAAGAACGATAGTCGCCACCCGGTACCGTACTGATAATTCCTACACCGGGTGCTTTCAGTTCATAGTTATAAAGTTTATCTTCATCATATTGAGAATAAACTGGACCATCACAATCAGAATTGCTAAAACTGGCAAGAGAACCATCTTCCTGGGTTGCCTCCACTCCTAATACGAAAGTATAAGCAGCAGGGAAAAGTGGCTTATCATAAATTTTATGACCAGCTATTGGACAACATCGTGGATCAATATGATATCCATCATTCCCGGCCGCTGCAACAAGTAATGACGTTTGGTAAGCTGTGGCCAATGCCTGCTCCAATGCGATGGAATTACTATAGCTACCAAAACTCATACTAATTACAGTAGCTCCATTTTTTGCTGCATAATTAATTCCTTTAATAATTGTAGCCACATCGGCCTTGCCATTACTCTGAAACACTTTCACCGGCATTATCAGAGCTTTTGGGTTGGCACCCACTATACCAATTGCATCATCACCGCTTGCTGCAGCAATACCGGCACAGTGTGTACCGTGACTGTTATCATCTGAAACTTCAGCGCGTTGGTTTACAAAATCCCAGCCATGCAGGTCGTCGGCAAAACCGTTATTATCGTCATCATAACCATTGTCGGCAGATTCATTCGGATTAGTCCAGATATTGGGAGCCAGGTCAGGGTGTGTAATATCCACTCCTGTATCAAGAATGGCAATCACAGGGCGTTTTCCTGTAGGCTTCGCCACTTTCCATAAATCAACCAGATGAGTAGCTGTCAGTCCCCATTGCTGAGAAAAGAGCGGGTTTTGTTCGTAAGCAGGCTCATTCAGTACGTACGAAGCATCTGTTGCATCTGCCTTTACCGCAGCCGTTTCATGAATAACCGGACCGTCAGGTGCACCCAATAAGAATACGATATAGTTTGGTTCGGCAAACTCCACTTCATTGGTAGCCTTTAACTCTTTGATCAGATTCTGTGTATTCAGCGAATCGGCATTGGCAGCCTTGATCAGGTAAAACTTGTTCAGATTGTTCTCCTGAATAGTTTGCCCGTTGGGTGCCACCGCACTTCGCAAGGTTCGTTTTACAGTCTCGTTAGGAAGAATCCGTTCCATCGCTATGCCTTTGTATCCGGCCAGCACTTTATCCACCCCGGAAACGCTCGTTACTACAGCTCCCCTTTTAAGAACAGCACTTGTAACAGGCGAACTGTCTTTGAACTTCACGATCACCTGACCGGGAACAGCATTATATTGGTTTGTTCCCCCGTCAAGCTTAATCACACCATCATCATTATTACGGTCCTGAGACCAACCGGAAACGGTTCCGGCCATCAGCATCAATACTGATAGAATCAGATTTTTGTACTTCATGATTATTTATATTTTAGATATTTATTTTTATGGTTTAATTACAATCTTCATTTCTTTATGAATGCCATTGCCTCTAAGGTGCAACAGATATATCCCGGGTATTCTTGTCACAAGATCAATGTGATTTAACGCCGGTTGCAACTCCCCGTTTTGCATAGCACTGCCCTGCAATGTATAGATCGTGAACTGATCAAACAGGTTATCCCAATTGTCAATATTCAGCATTTGGCGGGCAGGATTAGGATACACCCGTCCTTGCAGTTCTATTTCAGAGATAGCGACAGCACTCTCCACAGTAATATTCTGCAAAATGGTTTCAGCAACTTTATAAGTGTCATCACCTCCTTGTTTTGCAGAAATGGTAACGATTCCCGGTAGTAAAAACTTCGCATAGCACTTCTGATCTTTTACAAGGATAACGGCAATCGTCGGATCACTCGTCTCGTAAGTTACAGCCAGTCCGCTTGTGGCGGTTGCGGTCAGTTCCACTTCTGTTCCCTTTACAACCTTTGTCAGATCCTGTTCCCAGTTAATGGTTTGTGCAAGTTTCACAACGGTAACCTCCTTTGTTAAAGAATATGCGGCAAGATACTTTTCAGTTCCCGATTGACTAGCGGTAACAATAGCCTTCCCACTCTTGTGCGCAGTAAGATAAACTTTCCCGTTACGCTCTACTATCGAAGCAATTCCGTTATCACTGCTCACATAACTTGCAGCCAGTCCACTGGAAGCATTGGCAGTAAGCTCTATTTCTGTGCCAATATCCATGATTTCAATGGTTTGATCCCAGGTGATGGTTTGTTCAACTTTGGTAATGTTTACACTTTTAGTCACACTCGCTGCATCCCCATATTTATCACTACCTGCTTGCTTGGCGGTTATGGTAACGCTTCCAGCTGAAGTACCTTTTATATAGGTTTTTCCATTTAACTGAATGATTGCTGCTACTGCCGGATTACTGCTTTCGTAAGTAATGGCAAGTCCACTGGTTGTGGTTGCTGTCAACTCTGTTTGCTCGTCGATCTTTATCGGAGCGATTGTCTGATCCCAAGTTAGGGCTTGCGATAGCTTCTCTACGGTAATTGTTTTAGTGAGATTAGTTGCAGTCAGGAATTTATCGTTACCTGCTTGCTTGGCGGTAATGGTAACGGTACCTGCTGCAACACCTTTTATATAGGTTTTGCCATTTAACTGAATGATTGCAGCTACTGCCGGATTACTACTTTCGTAAGTAATGGCAAGTCCACTGGTTGTGGTTGCCGTCAACTCTGTTTGCTCGTCTATTTTAATCGGAGCGATTGTCTGATCCCAGTTAATGGTTTGTTCTACCTTGGTAATAGTTACACTTTTGGTTACACTGGCTGCGTCCCCATATTTATCACTACCTGCTTGCTTGGCAGTAATAGTAACAGTACCTGCTGCAATACCTTTTATATAGGTCTTGCCGTTTAACTGAATAATTGCTGCTACAACCGGATTGCTACTTTCGTAAGTAATAGCAAGGCCACTGGTTGTGGTGGCCGTCAGCTCTGTTTGCTCATCGATCTTAATCGGAGCGATTGTCTGATCCCAAGTGATAGTTTGTTCAACCTTTGTAATGGTTACACTTTTTGTAATACCTGCTGCGTCCCCATATTTATCGCTACCAGCTTGCTTGGCAGTAATAGTAACGTTTCCTGCCGCGATACCTTTTATATAGGTCTTTCCGTTTAACTGAATGATCGCTGCCACAGCCGGATTGCTACTTTCGTAAGTGATGGCCAATCCACTGGTTGTGGTGGCTGTCAGTTCTGTTTGCTCGTCGATCTTTATCGGAGCGATAGCTTGATCCCAGTTGATGGTTTGTTCAACTTTGGTAATGGTTACACTTTTGGTTATACCCACAGCATCTCCATATTTATCACTACCAGCTTGTTTGGCGGTAATGGTAACGCTTCCTGCCGCAATACCTTTTATATAGGTCTTGCCGTTTAACTGAATGATCGCTGCCACAGCTGGATTGCTACTTTCGTAAGTAATGGCCAATCCACTGGTTGTGGTTGCCGTAAGCTCTGTTTGCTCGTCGATTTTTATCGGAGCGATTGTCTGATCCCAAGTTAAGGACTGAGTTAATTTGATTATACTCACTCCCTTGGTCAGCGATTCTGTCGGCAAATATTTCTCGTTGCCGGACTGAACAGCGGTAATGGTTGCATCCCCGGCTTTCATTCCTTTTACTACAACTGTATTTCCCCTGACTTCAATAGCGGCAATATCCGGATTGCTGCTGGTGTAAGTAATTGCCAGTCCGCTGGTAGCTGCACCAGTCAGCAATACTTCACTTCCTATCGAAACGGAAGTAATAGTCTGATCCCAGTTAATGGTTTGTTCAACTTTGGTTATGGTTACACTTTTGGTTACACTCGCAGCATCCCCATATTTATCGCTACCAGCTTGCTTGGCAGTAATGGTTACACTTCCTGCTGCAATGCCTTTTATATAAGTCTTGCCGTTTAACTGAATCATCGCTGCCACAGCCAGATTGCTACTTTCGTAAGTAATGGCAAGGCCACTGGTTGTGGTGGCTGTCAGTTCTGTTTGCTCATCGATCTTAATCGGAGCGATGGTCTGGTCCCAGCTTAGCGACTGGGTTAATTTGATTATACTCACTCCCTTGGTCAGCGATTCTGTAGGCAGGTATTTATCATTGCCGGACTGAACAGCGGTAATGGTTGCATCCCCGGCTTTCATTCCTTTTACTACAACTGTATTTCCCCTCACTTCAATTGCAGCAATTTCAGGATTGCTGCTGGTGTAAGTAATGGCAAGGCCACTGTTTGTGGTTGCCGTCAGCAAAACTTCACTTCCTATCGAAATGGGGGTAATGGTTTGATCCCAGCTGATGGTTTGTTCAACTTTGGCAATGGTTATACTTTTTGTGATACCCGCAGCGTCCCCATATTTATCACTACCTGCTTGCTTGGCGGTAATGGTAACAGTACCTGCCGCAATACCTTTTACGTAAGTCTTTCCGTTTAATTGAATAATTGCAGCCACAGCCGGATTACCACTTTCGTAAGTAATGGCCAGTCCGCTAGTTGAAGAAGCAATTAACTCTGCTTGTTCGTCAATCTTTATCGGAGCAATGGTTTGATCCCAAGTTAGGGCTTGCGATAGCTTCTCTACGGTAATTGTTTTAGTTAGGTCTGTAGCAGTCAGGTATTTATCACTACCTGCTTGTTTTGCGGTAATGGTAACGCTTCCAGCTGCAACACCTTTTATATAGGTTTTGCTATTTAACTGAATGATTGCTGCCACAGCCGGATTACTGCTTTCATAAGTAATGGCAAGACCGCTGGTTGTGGTTGCCGTCAGCTCTGTTTGCTCATCGATCTTAATCGGAGCGATTGTCTGGTCCCAGGTCAGGGTTTGCGATAACTTCTCTACGGTAATTGTTTTAGTGAGGTCTGTAGCAGTCAGGTATTTATCACTACCTGCTTGTTTTGCGGTAATGGTAACACTTCCTGCAGCAATACCTTTTATATAGGTTTTGCCATCCTGTTGAATAATCGCTGCAATAGCGGGATTACTGCTTTCATAAGTAATGGCAAGGCCACTGGTTGTGGTTGCCGTCAGCTCTGTTTGCTCATCGATTTTAATCGGAGCTATTGTTTGATCCCAAGTTAGGGCTTGCGATAGCTTCTCTACGGTAATTGTTTTAGTTAGGTCTGTAGCAGTCAGGTATTTATCGCTACCGGCTTGCTTTGCGGTAATGGTAACGCTTCCTGCAGCAATACCTTTTACATAAGTCTTTCCGTTTAATTGAATAATTGTAGCCACAGCCGGATTGCTACTTTCGTAAGTAATGGCAAGTCCACTGGTTGTGGTTGCTGTCAGCTCTGTTTGCTCGTCGATCTTTATCGGAGCAATGGTCTGGTCCCAGGTTAGAGTCTGTTCTACTTTGGTAATGGTTACACTTTTAGTCACACTTGCGGCATCCCCGTATTTATCACTACCAGCCTGCTTGGCGGTAATGGTAACATTTCCTGCAGCAATACCTTTTACGTAAGTTTTGCCATCCTGTTGAATAATTGTAGCCACAGTCGGATTACTGCTTTCGTAAGTAATGGCAAGACCGCTGGTTGTGGTGGCTGTTAGCTCTGTTTGCTCATCGATCTTAATCGGAGCGATTGTCTGGTCCCAAGTTAGGGCTTGCGATAACTTCTCTACGGTAATTGTTTTAGTGAGGTCTGTAGCAGTCAGGTATTTATCGTTACCTGCTTGTTTTGCGGTAATAGTAACGTTTCCTGCCGCAATACCTTTTATATAAGTCTTTTCATTTAATTGAATGACTGCTGCCACAGTCGGATTACTACTTTCGTAAGTAATGGCAAGTCCACTGGTTGTGGTGGCAGTCAGCTCTGTTTGCTCGTCGATCTTTATCGGAGCGATTGTCTGATCCCAGTTAATGGTTTGAGAAATCTTCTCCACTTTTACCAGCCCCACCCCATTTTTAGATGACACTACATCACTACCCGCAGTAGAACTTACCACTACATCAGATAAGGAAACCTGATAATCACCGGGAGTGGCGGAACTAGTGGTTGTTGCGGGAACGGTTACGATGGAACCCTCAGTACCGTTAAAAGGAGTACTGTTCATCGAAAAAATAATGAATCGCAAGGTATTCGCATCCACGCGCGTAACATTGAGCGTGTGGTTACTGCACCGGCCGGATAGCTTTGCCTGATTTCCATCCAAAGTGAGATTCGCTGATGGATAATGCAAAAGAAACTGCAGGGCCGTGGCAGGAGAGTAGTTCTTCAGCGAAACGGATAGCTGCGCACTGGTGCCCAAGACTGTTTTTACGGTATCAATGCTCAGGTAGTTGGGCTCAAAACGGCTGGCGGAAAGATTTATTTCCTTCACAGGTTGCTGCGGATCGTTGCTGTACAGCTTCATTACGCCGGTATAAGTGCCTGCTTTTCCATTAGAGAACCTTACTTTCAGATCGGCATTCTGCCACGATTCAATGGTTAGAGGCAATGAGGTGACGAGTGAAAAATCGGGATTGGAAAAACGAGCCTCTTTGATAACAAGATTAGCATTACCGTAATTGCTTACGTTGAAAGAAGCATCAGCCGACTGGTTTACCGGACTGTCAGCAAAAGGAACAGAATTGGTGGAGATATTAATAGATGGGCAACGCATCTCCAGTGAAGAGCTGAACACATCCGAAAGTTTGTTCTCACCCTTCGGGTTACTCAGGATAGCACCCTGCGGAGAGAGCGTGCAATATCCGTTACCCGCCAGTAACAGCCGGAATGTAAGCACCTCACCGTCATTACCCGTTATGGGAGTATTATTCATAGAGAAAAGAACCAGTTTCAGCAAGTTATTGGCATACGAAGCAGTAACTGAATGCCCGGATGCACGTGAAGATACCGCTGCCGACCCCTCAACATAACTGACAGTGGCAGGCAAGGGGATAGATAACTGCATACCACAGATATCAGCCATATTTTTCACTTTTACCCCAATAGTCACCTCTTCCCCCGCAGTTCCCGATCCATTCGTCATACTCAGTTCATTCACGGAATACGAGAGGGCCGAGAAACTCACTTTCTTGGTCGCAACAGCAGGAGCATTGGTCTGCATAGAGAGTGTAGATGTAAGCGCTCCTTCATCTGCAGAAACAAAATTCGTATTGAGCGTAGATGTACTGCCAGCCGGAATACTCATGGGCAGGGAATTCGTCACGCTAAACCAGGATTTGTCAAAAGCAGCCTGACTGATTATAAGCTCCTCATTTCCCGTATTAGAGAGTGTAAGTTCACGAGGTTGTGCCTGCCTGAGCGGAACCCGTCCCAAGTCAACCGCATTTTCCTGCACCACCAGATAGGGAGCCTTCAGTGTAACAGCACCGGCTACAGCAAAAGAAGCAACTTCCTTTCCGGCCACATCCGAAAGCACTACCTCAGATGGCTGTAATACATAATCACCAGGATTAGTTGATGCTTTCAACGAAAACGTAGCAACATCACCACTATTACCTCCTATTACAGCATTATTGAGTGAGTATCCATAAATCTTCAAAACATTATTAGTAACTGAAGCAGTAATGGAATGCCCAGCCGTTCGCGTTGTTGTAGCAATGGATTGATCCACATAAGTGAATTGTTTATCCAACGGAATCATTAACTGAAAAGCAGAAACCGCATCAGAATTATTTAAAGAAACAGAAATAGTAGTAATACTATTTGCCTGAACCTCTTTTTTAGATACAGTAATTATATTATCAGCAAAAACACTATTTATAGTTATTATAAAAAAACAAGAAAGCAAACAAAATCTACCTAAAAATCTACTAATCATATAATTACAACTTTTTATCATCCAACTAAAAGGTTTACAAAGAAAAACACCGATAAAGATACATATTTATAAATCAGGAAACACAAAAAGAACAAATATTTTTATTCATTATTTTAAACACAAGAATTTATTAAGGAGAAATTAAAAAACAATATAACTCACACACCAGCAAAGGCTCAGCCAAGCGAAAAGAAGAATCGTCACAAAGTGACAAGCCGAGCGAAGCAAAGGCAGCGATGGCGAAGCCAAGCCCAACAGCCGAGCGAAGCAAAGGCTAACTATTCCACAATCCCACCCGAGCGATGGCAAAGCCGAGCCCATCACAAGAGCCGAGCGAAGCAACGGCTACACGCTCCACAACCCCACCGAGCAATGGCGAAGCCGAGCGAAAAGAAGGACCGGCCTCATTTTTTTTGCGTGAAGAAATTGGGAGGATTGTAGCGAAAAGAAGGGGCTGCTGTTTGAGCGAAGCGAGTTTCAGCCCCTTCCGCTACAAGCCTCACGATTTTAGCAAAAAAAATGCAGCCTTGACTTTTTGTTTCTTTTGGGTCAAGCCAAAAGAAAAAGTATTTTGATCAATATATTGAAAGATAATTCTTATATTTGTATCAATAAGATGCATAAATTATGGAAAAGCGAGTAATAAAAAGTCTGATCCTTGAGAAACAGAATGATATTCTGAATATCGAGCTGGTAGAAAGACCACTTGAGCTGGAAGAAACAGCCAACTATGTGTTTGTGGGACTTCGTCGTGCAGGTAAATCCTATTTGTTATATCAGCATATACAAACGCTGATTAAAACCAAACAAGCATCCATTGAAGACATCCTGTATATCAACTTTG
>Ga0183095_10149_pt3 | contig 86370 bp, 88 predicted proteins | sample BioMet4_FD_130346 | JGI IMG/M metagenome (GOLD analysis project Ga0183095, IMG submission 130346) | Microbial communities from bioreactor (seeded with sewage sludge) at LBNL, California, USA - Biofuel metagenome 4 (v2) (version 3) | ecosystem: Engineered > Bioreactor > Anaerobic > Unclassified ...
CTCAGGTTAAGATGAGACAGCACAGCGATATTGGCGGCCGGCCCGGATACGATGACACGCGCGCGTCACGCGCGCACGCAATTGAGGGGGGGGGTGTAACACCCCCGATAATTATCGGTGATTATCGGGGCATTATCGGGCAACTATCGCCGTCGACTGACGGGCCGTTACCTTCCTCCCTTCTCCGGGGCCTCCGTGCGCAACGGAAGCCGCTGTCCGGGAGGTTCCCATTAGGTTGTATATATACGCCGATGCGCAGGGGGGTCATTCTGCGCACTGCGCAAACTGCTGGCCGGATCATTTTTGCGCAGCATGACCGACGTACCGACATCGACATCTAAGAGACGAAAAAAATGAAAATGTTGACAGTTCTCTGCATTACGCGTGTATGTGCGGAGATGTGTTATTGCCCCGTCGAATTTTCTACGAATTTCAGGCTTCGTGAATGCCCATAGGAGGTTTATAAAATCGGTTCGTTGCGTTTATCGAGATCTGCAACAAGATTTCTGAAATGCTATCATTAGAAATATATGAAGCATTTCCAAAAGAGCCCCTTTCACAGATTGCAAATTTGCTAGTTGCCTTGAATTTCTGCGAAATATTCACGTTATAATTTTCTTATTATTCAAACGGAATGTCTTCTTTAATTGATTTTTTCAATGATTCACGAATCATATCAATGCGATAGAGCATATCGTCGTATGTAATTATGTCCACAATATGCGAGTATTGTCTCCTTATTAGTTGAAGGGCGTGTATCTGTTCAGGTCCTAATTCTTTACAACGACCCATGATCAAGAAACCACTTGGATTTGATATCTTTATTTTCAGACCCTTAGGAAGTTTATCTTCGAATTTACACGTTAATTCTTTTTCTCCTTCTTCTCCCCATCTGTTTAAGGAATAAAGATAATTTTCAAGTTGTATGATTGCGTTTGATGCTGGTTTAGTTATCACATAATTATTCCTGTCTGTACTATTATCGACTATACTTGCATCTGGTTTTTTCACTTCAATCAAATCCACATATCCAAGATTGTTTATTAACAGAAAATCCGACCTTTTGTCGTGGTTGAATACAGACTTAAGTGTCTGTTCATGGAACATACATATGTACTGGGGGTACAAAATACGGAATATATCGAAGATCCTCGCATGCCATTCATCTTCTGTTAAGCTCTCATCTTCCAGCATCTGGCTGAATTTTTCCCTTTGATATTCCAACTTATCAAGCTCTAATGCGATTGTGGATCTTCTACTGTCGGATTCTCTACGACTGAATTCTTTTTGGTATGAGGCAATTTTTTTCTCGACTTCTCTTTCAAGTATACGTTCATAATCTCTTTTAAGATTCAATTCGGCACTCAAAACATTTGCTACCCTGGCTCTTACATACTTATTAATTTCACCTGGGGTAGGATATGCAGAAGATGCCCTTTCCAAGACATTAGGCGATATCTCGTTTTCGCCGTCACCTACTATTATTTCCTTATTGGTGATTTCGGAAATTATCTTAATGTCGGGTGACTTCAATTTTCCTTGTAAAAAATCCAATGTGAATAAACTCTCGAACCCTTTTTTTATTTTGAAAGAATATTTTAATCCCCATATTGCTTTGTCGAGTGAGTAGTATTCTCCGTCAAATTCTCCTACTTTGAATATTGCATGATGTTCATCTATATCGTAAAGATCTGCTTCTGTAAGATAGAACATTTTGTTTAAGGTTGTATGTGGAGGTCTTCCATCTTTCAATCTTTCGTAAGGGTCTTTTTCGTAAGAGGCTTGGAATCTAACATAAAGCCATTTTGTGTCATCTGGCGCATAATAATGCAGAAATACTCCTTTTTCTTCATATTTTAGATAATAATATTTGATCAATACATCACCCATTCAATGCATGTGTGATTTTATTCAAACATTCATCTAATTCGTCAGATATTTCAGATTTATTAATGAACAGAACTTTATAACCCTGATTTATTTTGTCGATTCTTATCTGATCGTATTTTTCAATATTGTTTTTAATCCTAGTAGTCCAGAAATCTTTTTTTGTTTCAACACAATAATTCATGTCAACGTTATTACAATCATGCCAAAAATCCGAAAGTACGTATATTGCAACTTTCTTACTTTTGTATAAAAAATCAGGAGTTTCTAAAAGATCGTCTTTTTTCAATAAATAACCAGGATGTAGATACTTCAATTTGTTTCTTAAAATATCTACTGGATTGTTTTTATAATCACCTTTCAGAATATGACTATTGTAGTTTATTTCATCATAATCCTCTGACATGAGATCTTCAACTCACCTCATTCTGCAATTCATAATTTGGGATCTGAATTCTTGTCCAGGATATTAACTACAATGTCCTTGATTTTTATCTGACTTTCATTTATTCTTTGTTCTATAAACCCATTGAATGTCCACATATCATCAATATAATCACAATAATGAGCCGTTGCAACTCTTGCAAACTTTTGAAACGTTGGATATTTTACACTGTGCGCAGAAATATCTAAACAGCGTTTTTTTAAACCAGGTGGAATTCTCAAGATAACTGTAAACGCTTTTCCATCATATTCATCGTAGTCTTCATCGTAATTTTTACGAATTTGTTCCATTATCTCATTGTATTTCGAAATCCTTTTTGATGGATCCTTTTCTTTCTCTACTTCGGACCAAGTCTTTTCCATAATTTCCATAAGTTCTATCTGGTGGTATCTTATGGCTGAAATAACGAAGTCTGGATAATTTGAAAATTCTTTACTATTTCCAATTACAGAATTAATATCCTCTGCTAATGTTTCAGGTATTCTGATTGTTGCAGCAATCGAATCCACAAACGGCATATTTCTGTATCTGCCGATTAGATTTTAGTCATTGTGAATCTATTATTAATCTTGAGATACGTTATAGAATCTATTAAGTATATGTGATTCGTTATAGTATCTAATGACTCATAGCATAATCATTAGAGTGTCCGAATCCGAATACTCGGAGATACAACGCTTCGTGGAGGAAGGAAAGGCCCGCACCGTGGCGGACTTCGTCCACACCGGTGCGCTGATAAACATCGAAAGGGCAAGGGCGAAGGACAAAATCTTCGCGGAGGGATCGTGATGGAATCCGTTCACATGACGACGGACACACTGTCCGAGACGCCTAGAATCATCGACTGCGATGAGGCCCTTCCGGTCCAATGTCCGGAAATTGGAGAGAAAGATCTCCAGAATTTAATTTCTGAAATAATTGAGTCTTATTCGGACTTTGTAGCCGAAATGGTTATCAGCGAAGTCAGAGCAATGCTTCAGAAAACCGAGAAGACTGTTTCCAAGGCCAAGGTCGTTTTTGAGAACCTCGAACCAGCCGAAGACATGTACAACGAATTCGATGTCAGGGCCTTCGAGATAAACCAGGCGATGGGCGTAGACAACATAGGCCCAGGCAAAATGTGCAGGCCAGTTATCGTAAGGGCTGAGTTACCGACTGACTATTATAAAACACTCACAGACAGGATATCTGGGGAGTTCAAGGATGCGGGAGACTACTTTGGGTGCATCATACGTGACTACGAAGCTGACGCAAAATCAGGGCAGGGCCACATATCTGTGAAAAAGTACATGAAAGACACCAAACCGATCCGCCTGGATTTCGAGATTGCTCCCAATCTGTACAGTATCCTGGATAAGCTCATGGAATCCGGTCGTTTTGACACCTTCACGACCTGTCTGATCTCGCTTATGGATAGATATGAGAAGAAGCACACCGAAACCGGAAGGTGCTGAACGTGGCCAAAATAACCACGAGCAATCCCAACAAAATACTTCTCCGGGCCTCATCGTATCCAATAACGATCGGGCTGTGTGCCGATTGCCGGATGGAATGGGAATTGTTTTTCGTGACCATGCTGGACGGTACCGAGAGACATGTGTGCCGCCTCTGCATGTCGTACTACCCGGCAAGAGCTCTTTCCGTTATCGACAGAGAAGTCCTCAACGAACCCGTGGGGGCAGTCCGATGATGCTGTATCCCTGTCCCATGAAGTCCGACATGCTGATCTGTTCCGCAACGCCCAAGGTCGTAGCCGAATGCCACTGCACCGAGTGCGACTACTACCGCTTCCTCTCCGAGGCCGAGGAGAGCGAACTCAACAATCCCTATGATGCCTTCCTCAGCCGCAGAGGGTACAGGGAGGACCGGCATTTCCCGAAGGAGGCCGTCGTCTGATGCTCCCGACCCAATCGTTTACCGTTTACGGGAGGCCAGACGCGGGAACGTCGTTTACCGCCGATTACGGCACTGACCACGTCACAGGCAAGCGTCCGTACCTTTCCGTGCCTAATTTTCACAGGACGGCGGGGTTCTGCGTGGACGGCGGCCGCAAGGCGACGTTCCTCGTCACGAAGAACGGCACTTCAAGACGCACACGCTCCATCTGCGTCCCCCGTTGCCCCAAGAGGGCGCGCAGGGTGTCGGTGACGCCGGGCATGTGCTTCGGCAAGTGCGACGGCTGCGGCGCATACCGCGAACTGTGCGAGGCGACGAGGGAGGACGGCTCTGTTACGTACCTGTGCCGCGACTGCGCCGCGAAGCTGTTCAGAGGTGAATGAGTTGGCCGCCGATGTCGTGGTTGTCTCGGCCAAGATAGACCCGAAGCTGTTCAGGGAGTGCGAGAGGGTGCGCAAGGCCGAGGGCATCGCCACCCGGAACGAGCTCATACGCCGGGCCCTCGACATGTACGTGGGGACGCACCGCGAGGCCGCGAGGATGCACGCGAGGGAAGAAGAGGCCAAACAATGAGCTCATGGGACGAAGACCTATCGCTTCAGAAATGCCACAAAGCACCTGCCAGGGTACACCGCTCCCTTATCCTCACATCGGAGGCGGCCAACCGTTTGGACCAGGCGCACCTGCTTACCGGCCGGACCCGGTCGGACCTGGTGTGCGAGGCGATCCTGTCCTGCTATGTGCCGGGCAAGGTATCCCCAGCGGTCCTACAACAGGCCACGGCCCTGGCCACCACCATCGTACGGTCTGTGCTAGTCGATAAGGAGAGCAAATCCCGATGATTGACAGCAAGTTTGCCGCCGATCCCTCTGCGACGGATAGCAACGATGTAAAGGAAGGCTTGGCATGAAAGCGCAGGTCTACTACGAGCCGGTGGAGGAGGACGGCGAATTCTATCTGGCGAAGATAGACTGCCGCACCAAGACCATCGAGAACATCCCGTTCAAGGACATCGAGGACATGGACGACGGGAAGGCACTACAGGCCTACATCCTTGGAAACGAGAGGACCTGGCCGTACCCGTCCCAACTGCACCCGACGCAACTGTTGGACACGTTCGACGGGATGGAGCCGTGCAGCTTCGACATCGAGGCCGGGGACTACCGCGAGAGGTTCGGGAACGTATCCGAGAGGATACTGCACTTCCTGGACAGGCACATGTATTTCGTGGGGAAGTACGACGCGGAGATCTGCACGAACTTCATTCTGAACTCGTACTTCAAGGACGTGTTCGACTATGCGCCGCGCCTTATCCTGAGCGGCACCACCGATTCGGGAAAGTCGAGGGTCCTGGACATCCTGGAGGGGATGTGCTACCGTGGATCTAAGATGGACGACGCTACGCCGGCGTCCACCTTCCGTTTCATCGACGGCCTGGCTCTCACGCCGATCCTGGACGAGATACAGGACTATTCCAAGGACTGCAAGGCTGGGATGATCCAGATTTTCAAGAGCGGCATAAGGAAGAACGGAACGGTGACGAGAACTGAAAAGCATCCCGGAGACCTCCTCTATCCGGAGAAATTCAGCGTCTACGGTCCCATGGCCGTTGTGAACAAGTCCGGGGGCTATCTTCCCGAAGACGCCTTGAACCGCTCCATCACCATTGTAATGATCAAGAACCGCACCAAGAACCTGCCGATCCGCCTCGACTGCGGGGAGATGAAGGCGATCAGGACGGAACTGTACACGCTGCGCGCACTGTGGCTTATCCGCCCCGAATACGTGAAGCTCGAAGAACTGTACGACCGCACGATCAGGGAACTGGAGCGCGGCGTGATGGGGAGGCCGAAGCTCGAATCCCGCTGCCAGGACATCGCCAGCACGTACTACACCCTGTCGAAGCTCGCAGGCACCGAGGACGCCATACTGAACGTCCTGTGCGGGATACAGACCAAGAGCGCAGACAACGACAGGGACAGCACCGACGGCCTGGTGTTCCGCGCGCTGATCGAATGCCTCAGGGCGCGCGGCACCGGCCTCGACAACTGCCGCAACAGGTACACTGCGATCACCGAGATCACGACCATCGACGTGGCCAACATGGCCAACGACCTCCAGTTTCAGGAGGGGAACAGCGACGGCCCGTACAGCAAGATCAAGACGTGTTCCGTCACCGACCGCCTGAAGGCCATGGGCTTCGCCATAGACCGGGGAAGAACGGGCAACACGTCCGGCATAGGCCGGGAGGGGATCGCGGTCGCGTTCCAAACCAACCTGGAAAAATACGGGTCGCCGCAGGACCGCGAGGACTTCAGCGACCGGACCGGCGAGATCGCCGACAACTTAACATCTCTAAATTTTTCTGTTAAAAATCCTGTTAAAAAAGCTTGTTAACTCGATTTCTCAACATGACCCAGACGACGAAAAGTTAACAAGTTAACAGAAAAGGGGGTATAGATATAAATTATAAGAAGAAAGGAAAAGAGGAACCCGCAGACGTCTCGGAGTACTCGCAATACCGGACGGCGGACCTCAGCAAGGTTCACTTGGGAAGGTATCCCTTCGTAGCGGGAATCAAGTACTACCTCGCGAAGATGGAGCCCTTCCTAAGGAAAACCACGCTTGTAGAGGACGACAAGAAACTACGGGAATTCTCCCGTATCTTCACATTGCTTAGGGCCAAGGGCACAATAGAAACGACCGACCCTAGATACTTCAAAATCCAACACATGGACGAGTTTCTTCTATGGATGAAAAAGAAGAACCTCTCACTCAGTACGCAGGTGAAATACATCCAGGTCCTGAACCGCTATCTGACCGTTTTCGGAAACAATGCCATCGATAAGATGCGTAGCGACAGGACGATCCGTTTACCACGCGAGAGCCGCAGTAAACCGATTAAGGCGTTGACGCAAGGGGAATTGCAGAGAATCTTCGACGCTTCCAATAAGATACAGGGATGGCGCGGCATAACGATACGCGGCTTCATCGCCCTAGCCTTCGGCACCGCGTGCCGCCCCAAGGAACTGACTAACGCCCTGGAATCTGACCTGAACATGGAGAAGTGGCAATTCTACGTCAGACACCCAAAAGGCGAAGGAAGCTGGTCGGAACCTGAATGGATAGGGGTCGTCCGGGACGACATGAAGGTAAAACTTACAGAATTCATGGCCGAGCGCAAAGAATTCATGGAAAGAAATGGACTGAACTCGAAATATCTGTTCTTTAACCAAGATACGCTGGGGCCCTATACTCTGAACGCCTTCCACGCCATGAAGGACGACATATCCGCAATATCCGGTGTGAAATTCGCTCTTAAAGACTTTAGATCAACATTTACAACGGTCACAATCGCTGGCGACCTATCGTTGATGAAAGCCGTATCATTGCAGCTTAGGCACCAGAGCGTCATAACGACCGAACTCTACTATGCCCGGATAAGGAAATCAGAAGAGGTTCAGAATGCCATCGGGAACGCCTGGAAGAAAAGCGAGATCAAATGATCCCAATACCCCCCAATTGAACCTCTTTATTTTTTGTCTGGCCTATCACATAAACGGCCACCCTCAGGCCCGCCAACTTTCACAGATAGCATTCTTTTTTAGGGAATGTTAATTTTCGGTTCGATTTCAGACTAGTTACGTCTTGCCTCACCCTCATTTCTTCCTAACGACCCAATCGACTCAGTCTTCGATTCTTCTCGCAGGTCGCTGTCCGCAATGATGTCTAGAATTTCCAGAAAGGGTGAAGATCTGTAGCATCGATTCGATGTCTGCAGTCAAAGTGCACCGCCATGGAATAAGTTATAACGACAGGCCTTGACAACACGCTTCTAGCGATTTATGAAGCGGAGGAAGTTCGGACGGGCAAAAACTCTGAACGCCGAGAATGAAACAAACAGGCTGGAACCGGACAGTTACAGACTTGATTCACTTTTCCAGATGGCGGCACATAAAAGAATTCTGTAATGAAAACGACGAACCTGGTCTGATTAAAATCAAGCCTGACACAAGGGAAGTTGAGTGCCTAAGCTTCACAAAATACTGGTGAACGGGTTCGTTTCAGATATATGACATACGACAACGACAGACATCAGCGATGTTTGTCGCCATCATGAGATACCGAGCGATACACGTAAATCAGAGCCTTCAAAATTGAAGACCGTCGTCCCTCACCCGATGAAGTCTCTGTGAGAATGCTTGACGTGTAATTTATCTGCGCGGACCCTTGGAGAATATCCGTCCGCAGCGTATGAGGAAAGCCACGCCTATGATCAGGCCCATTATAGCTATTATTACAATAGCCACCTCAGACGCTGGAAAATCCTGTGTATTCACTTTTATACCCTTCTTTAAATGATCACATGCAATTCAGCAGTGGAGCAAGTATACCTATTGTCATTATCAAGATTCCTAGCCAAGATCTCCGGTCCATACTTTCGTTCAAGAGCAGATAAGAGAAGACGACTATTATCGGTAGGCTGAGCTGATCCAGCACAGACACGGCCCCAGCAGGCCCTATTGTTATCGCGTAGTACAATGTCAACCAAGACAGGCCGAAGAAGACCCCTGAAAGTATTATAAATCCCTTGTCGGAATCGGCTATGCTCCTGAAGTTGATCTTCAAACCCGAGAAATAGACCACCATCAGCGTTATCGAGAAGAAGACGATGGCGCGAAGTCCGGTGGCCAGGAATGGATCGACCGATTCCGACCCGGGCTTTCCCAGTACAGAATATGCTGCACCGAAAATGGCGCTGATTAATGCAAAGGTGAACCATTTCTTTCTATTTTTTTCATCCCCATGTACCATCAGCATCGCACCGATCATTATCAGAAGAGCGGAAAGCACAGTTGCATATGTCAACCCCTCTCCGAGGAATATGGCTGATATGACTATTGCAAAGGCGGCGCTCAGCTTGTTTACAGCGGATACTTTTCCAGCGCCTCCGTTGACCAGGGCTTCGAAGTAGAATATCCTGGCAAATGCAAGCGCAGCGCCGGATGATATTATGAAAAACAACGAATACATCGGAATACTCGATATTCCGCTGAATTTTCCACTTACGAGAGTAGCAGAACCGACCATCAGGAGAACTACGAATCCTCTGATAGCCATTGCAACTTTGGGGTCCACATCCTTCGATATGAATTTCGATATGATCACTGCGACCGCAACGCTGATCGCCGCCCCAAGTACTAGTGGCAACCAGAACACGATGCGAATTTAACTATCCGGGTATTAAATCTTCCTGTATATACGAATTCACGATTCCATCTTTCAACTCGCTTTTACATAATAAACATGAAGATGGACGCGTCAGTGAAGTTAGTTATTATAATCAAAGAAAATCATAAGACACTCCGTGGATGGGCCGGAATCTGACATTTGCATTACGCCTTGCACGGTGATATCCGTAGCAGGTTTCATTCTGGGCGGCATTCTGTTATTTTTTCTAGGCATGAACTATGCAAATTATGATTGGAAATTCATGCCCATGGACACCTATGTCTACAACATGGTGAAAATGGTATTGTCGTCAATATTGCTCATATTCGCGGCGTACGCTTTCCGTAAAATGGTATTGATAGAAGGACTCGTACTGTTTTTTATCAGCATATCATCATTGACATTCGCGGTCACATACCTGATATATTCTGAGACGGGGATATCGATGATAAACCTGGTTTTCGGTCTCGCTCTGCTGGGCATATCCATACAGACGAAGAGGAACAAGGATTGGGTCCTTTTCCTATCGACACTGATGGCAGGCATTGGATTCATGCTGTCGGGATTCGGCATAAGCAGGCCATTGGAAGGACTGTTCCTGATGGCGTCCGGTATAATCCTAGCATCCTACGGTGCATTGCAGATGATGGCGGCGGAGATATCGCCTGGTGCAATAGAGCACAATCCATCTCATGTGATGGTAACAGAATCTGTCGGGATGTTTCTCCTAGGCATAATGTGTCTAATTGTCGGTCTATGGTATCTTGACAATGTCATGTCGATATGGGCCCAACATTCTAATTCATACAATATTGCAAAAATAATCATATCGCTGACAGTCATGATATTCTCGTTTTATGCGATATTCGAGGGAGAATTCGCAACGGGTATCGCCATGATGCTGTTCAGTGTCAGCGCAGCATCATTCTCGTTTTCACAGCTCTTGTTCGGAGAATCGCGTGTGGAACTGGCGGATGTGATATTCGGCGTGGTATTCTTCGTCTCTGTGGTATCCCTTTATTTCAGGAAAGAGAAATTGAAAAGTCTGGCATTCTTCCTTTTGTTCTTTGCCATAACTTTTTATCCGTTATTCGGAGGAGACGCAAAATATTACGTGATCGGCATCCCTTTCGTATTGTCTGCTCTGATCATAATGTTCCTGTCTGTCACATTCTCATCCAATTCAGGCCTGAGGGCATTCTTTGATAAAAACGATCCAAATTGAAAACAGATCTTAAGTAGAAGAAGTTTCACCGATTTCAGATCTTTTTATCTTCCCCTGCGCTTTCAACTTTTCAAGAAACTCTTTGACCTTTTACTTGCCTACTATGAAATAATCGGCCCCGACAAAAGGAACAGGTTCCAATACTCTCTCTTGTTTCTCCATTCTCAAACCGCTCCGTCACCTATTGCATGATGGAAAATGTGACCTCCAGAATATCTAACTTTAACCACAGAATGATGAAATCTTGCCTGAAGCACCGCCCAATGATTTAACGGATTCAGGCACAAATATGGAGTTTCTTTACGCCTAGCATCAAAACGACACCGTCTGTTTTCCTGTTTCAAGTTAGAAATCAGTGTATTTTACAAGATTCTGTAGAACTGTCTCGCAAGAGAATTTATTGAAATGCCCCATGTTATCCGCTAACATTTTCAGACTCTCTATTGACAGAGAACCCCGTGTAAGTCTGCCACAGCGAAGGCCAACAGGACGATGCCAGCAGTCAGAGCAAGCATACACATATGAGAAACTGACTCCATTCGTTTTGACAGAAGTATGGCTACAGATGAACTTCAACCAACAAAACGGCATACCGATGAGGGCATAAGCCGGCGGACAGAGTCTGCAGAACCTCTCAGTGCGACCGCCCACAGGTGACCGCGTACCGATGATGAAATCGTCGGTCCGAATTATACCGAACGGACCGAAAAAAAACTAAGTGTAGTGAGTCCGAGCAAGTACAGTTTTCAGCAAAGGCCTTGTTTATTGAACACCTATTTTGCTCGGAGTCGCTTTTTTTAACCCAGATAAATTATTTGCCGGCATGTTCAGTGAGACGGAGATCCTCCTGACTGACCGGACTCAGACATCTTATCTTTTCTTGCGAAAGGGTTGCGGACGGTCATTACAACAGTCGCAATCAGACAGAACAGCACCATCACCCAAATGTTGGAAAGGATGCTGTCACCGAAAACGGCTGTGTTGAGGTCCATCCAAAAAGTGGAGGCAAAGTCGCCAAGGTACATGGCAGATGTGACATATGCCGTGACCTTCGGCAGAACTTCCGGAGGAGATACGGATCCGGCCCACATTATGAAAGCCGGAATTATCATTCCAAAACCCAGACCGACAGTCATTAAACCAATGGTCATCCCAGTGCGACTCTCCAGTTCGGCGATGGCAATTAGGCCGAGCACCGAGAGCCCGAACAGCAAGGAGAAGACTACCCTGGGGCAACGGCGGAAAAGGAAGCCGAAGATCAGGCCTCCTATACACCCGCTCAGGGTAAAAAGAGAAAGAGCCAGGCCTGAGACGGCGGCCCCGCCAGCATTACGGGATACAAATAGTGCAGCAGTATTCGTCATCAGTGCGAACTGAAGCATCCCGTAGATGAAGAACAAGATCAATATCTCAGATATCTCTCCCGACAGGAAGAATTTGTGCCTGCACGAGACTGCAACAGCCTCCGTCCGGGGAATCAAAAAAGCGAAAACCAAAGCCGCTACATAGAGAGTGTAACCCCAGAAAGTCACCTGCCAACCTTCCTCCGCCAGAACACCTCCGACTGTCTGGAAGAGGATTCCGCCGGCGTTCATGGCGATGCTGCCCGCCCCCAGAAGAGCTGACCGCCGTCCGCCGGCGAAATTGCCGTTAACCAGCATGTTGGCCATGGGGATTAACAGACCAAGACCGATGCCGAAAACGGCACGGCAGATCAGCACAAGACTGAAATCCCCTATAACGGCTGGCATAAAGCCACCGAACAGTGCCAAGGTGCTGCCGATGACAGCCAGCTTCCGGTAGGGCAACCGGCTGCCGGCGGCCCTTCCGAGGAAGATGCCGGCCAACCCGATAAATAAGGTGGGCAGAGAATTGATCAGCGCGTATTCCTGGCCGTGGAATGCTACGGCGAACTCGGCCATGGCCGGTGTGACCAGAGTGAAGCCCATGGTGAAGAAGTACAGGGTGATGATCGCGGTTAGACCGGACCGGCCTACCTTTGAGGTTGCGCTGTCAGCTGTCAAGTTCTTGCCTCAGAAACGCTCTTTGCTCATCTGACTGATTGTCTCCGAAATTGCATCATACACGCCTGGATATATGGAGACACCGAGACCACGGGTCAAACACGGAATGTAACTTATGCTGCCGTTCTCTCCGATCTTTTGCCGCGTATATTTCTTAACCTCGCCCTTCTTCCAGTCCGAAATATCGACTATGGCATCGTCAATGCCACCCATGAATACGATACGATTCCCGTACTCGTCGATCAGCTGCGGGATATTGTTGGCATCAATAGCACCCTGCCAGATATCTGCGCCGACATCTATCATCGTAGGTACTAGATTGGCCGCCCACGAGTCGCTGTGATGAATGACAATTTCTCCGCCGAGGTCCCTAAAGTGCCGGTAAATCTTCTTATATGGCTCAAGGAAAAATTTCCGATGCGTATCCGGGTCAAGGAACGAGTTTAGCGCGGTACCCCAGTCGTCGTGGTGGAACAGTACAGTTGCGCCGAGCTGCGCCATATTCTCATCAAGGGCCTTGATCTCCCATTCTGTCAGGAAGTCAATCAGATCATGCATCTCATCTGGGTGCTCATAGTATTCTACCAATGCCTCTTTCATGCCCATGAGAAAGTGAACACGCTCGAAGAGACCGGGGGCCATCCACAATCCGACATGCTTGCCCGCGGCAACCGTCTCTGAGGCCTCTTTCTTGACAGCTGCCCACTCGGCATCCGTGAATCCGGAGGTCGGCGGCACGATCCTCAGCTGGTCCTGCCACTTGGTCAGATCCGTAAGGACGGTCTTGCCTGGACCGTGCTCGGGGTGCGAACCACCAGAACCAGTCGGGATGGAATTGTGCACACCCCAACCGTCCACATACTCGGCCTTTGGCTGGAATAACTCGTCAGTCAGATTACGGGAGTGGCACAGTACAGGGTCGAATAGCATGACATCGAAGAACTCATACTGATTGACAAACCGATCAGGGCATCCCTTCTCGTGCTTGAGCGTCTCGACTAAGTTCTCCTTTACGGAAAGCGGCCCATTGTCAGAGCAACCGGCCCTGGCGGCCTTAACCGGAGCCTCCATCAGATGCCGCAGAACCTTTTTCTCTTCACCCGCCACGTTCTTTGCAGTCTCGACGGCAGCAGATGCTTCTTCGTCGGCGAATGCCATATCGCGGGACTCCTCGGAGACGGCTTTCACCGACTTTCCAGATACAACCTCCTTGGCCCGCTCTGCGGCGCTGGCCGCATCCTTGGTGTATATGTCGGCACCGATCTCGTCGGAGTACTGCTGGTCCATGGTAGCCCCACCCACCATGATGGCGACAGCACCTTTCGTGTCTGCCGTCCGGACGTTAGTGACGATATCCCTGAGGGCCGGCCTGGTAGGTGTCATCGAGGAGGAGGCGGCGACAACGATGATGTCTGGGTCCGCCTTCACTGCTTCTACAAATTTCTGGTACGGGACATCGGCCCCTAGATCGGTCACTTGGAAGCCGGAACCTTCCAGCATGATAGCCACGAGATTCTTGCCGATGTCATGAACGTCACCGAGGACCGACCCTACGACGGCCTTGCCGCCGTTCTTCCGGTCAGAGCCTTTACTCAGATGTGGCTTTAGGACGGCCAAGCCGTTCTGCATGGTCTTGGCGGCCATGAGCATCTGCGGCATGTAGATTTTGTTGTTCTTGAAACCTTCACCGATCTCATTCATGGCAGCGATCATCCCGTCATCGAGGATGCTGTTGGGGATAATCCCGGCGTCCAAGGCCGTTTTGACCAAGGCATCGATGTCCTTGATTTTGTATGTCAATATGGCATTCTTAATCTGTTCAATTTTTTCCTCCATGGCCACTCCTCCTTGATTAAGAGGTGTGAATAAGTTATACAATCTTATTAGAATCCTGTGTTCACGAAGAATGACACACAGATTTTTGACAACTAGCTTTTCAATATACTGGACTACCCAACGATAATAACTTATAATTAATAATTGATAGTTATTACTATTAGATACAATGTCATATAACGTAGTTCAGAAGATCAGAAACAATTATTACTTGTATGAAGTAACGGCCTTCTGGGACCCCGCTGTTAAAGGTTCCAGACAGAAGAGAAAGTATATTGGCAAATGTGATAAAGACGGCAATCTCATCGCGGTTATAGAACGGAAGACATCAAGTAAGTCCTTTGGAGACTTCTACCTTATGGAGCATGTGGCCCGTCAGATAAATCTCCGGGCCAATTTGATAAAGGTGTACGGCCCCGAAGAGGGAACATTTCTGACTGCCATGGCCGTAACCCGGGCTCTGCTGACATCGCCGCCAACCCAGATACTGACGGAGATCGACAAGTCATTCCTTCCACAGATGCTCGGCATGGAGTACCGGAGCCAGTGGAAGACACTTAGTGATATGCTGAACAATTTAGAAGGAGCGTATATCAAAAGCCGGGAGGAGTTCCGGCTCTTCGCCGATGGCAACCGGGCTGTAGTGTTCGAACTTACCTCCTTCCAAACCCCATTCAGATTTCTTGACCTCCACGGTGTGGGAACATCATACCGGTTCTCGCGCTTTCCTCGGATGAATATCCTGCTCGCATACTCCGAATCATCTGAAATACCATTCTACTTGCACAGCACCACTGGAACGAAGACCGACGTTCTATCGATGGACATGGCGCAGAGAGACATAAGGTCGTTCGGCCCCCACAGCATAGAGTTCTACCTCGCAGACGAGACTATGGAGTTGAAGGACCTCGAGAGGTATGCGGCTGGCGGCTTCAATTTCACCGTCCAGATATCCGCGGACAGTACACTCGGACAGGAGTGTCTGTCATACGATTCCGCTGGGAACTGTACGGACACAGTCGTGCTGGATGGCATCGTCTTCCGCGTTTTGGAACAGACGGTACAAATTGGAGATCGCCCATTCCGCTACATCGTCTGTATGAACGAAAAACGTCGCAATGACGAGATGGAGGCCCTGTACTCCACTCTGGACCAACTAGAAAAACGTCTGAATGCTACGAGATGGAGTGAGGATTTGGAGAAACGGCTGGACCTGGATATGGACCAGCGGGAACTTTTGGACTTGTTTGATCTCAGTAAGGCCACAGACGGGTCTGTCAGAGCGGTGAAGAAGAAGGACAGGATACGTGAGATCGAAGACCAGTTCGGGAGGTCCGCGTTCATCACAAATACCGTCCGGCCATGGAGCGAGATTGTCTCCCTGTCCAGGCGGAGGGACGAGTTCGAGTACGACATTAAGATATTCAAGACAGATCTCGAATGGGGGGCCAGGAAGTTCCCCTCGACACTGTCCGCCTTAGGATCCATGATCAATGAGCTGCATGCCATCATGATCCGCACAAAATTGGAGGCGGAAGTAAAGCGTTCCAGTCTGAACAGCCGTTACGAGTTCATGGATGTCATTTCCGAACTCAGCAAAATGCGGGTGGACTGTGTAGATGGAAAGTGGGTCCTGGAAAAAATGAACGACCTCCAAAAAGAGATGCTGATCGCGCTCGGCATAGAACTGCCGACACAGAACGTCGTAACTGAAAAGAGCAAGATGGTGTGAACGATCATGGGACAGTATATACACTACAGCAGATAACAGCAGTTTTACCGGCCATCTCGAGCATTTTCAATTCCTTTTTTCCGAAGAACTTTGGTATGCTGTATTTTTCTGCCATACAGCCGAACTCAAACAACGCCGATGCATTGTACTGTTCATATCATTAATCAGGTATGGGCAATCAGTGCTTGACGACAAATAAAATCCGAATGCAGAAGACCCTGAAACTGGTGAATGCATTCGATAGATTGCGGAACGGACGGCCTGATGCTAACCATGTTGACTTTCCTTCCTGAAATCTCCCACAGGACGATCGACGACCACAGGTCGAGTAATTCAAGAATGGATATTGTGGTCTCTGACCTGTCTCTCACCGCTACAGCGTCCGTGACAGTAAAACTCACGCCTCAAGCGTGCTGGACTTCTGCGGCCAACACTTCGGCTTTATCATACGAGGTCACAATCGCCAACACCCATACAGCACACCAGCATGCAGCGCAAAGAATCAGCACAGCCGCAATGACTGAATCTGAGACAAAACCAGCACCGTATGCCACCCACAGCGTAGTGGCAATTACAACAAGATAGGAAACCATCAGCAAACCGCCGTTGCGATAGTCGCTGAGATAACAGTGGCCTAACCCTGGAAACAGCAGAGAGAGCAGCGCTGCCGTTGTCGGACGGCTGGCCTCCTTAATCGGTCTCGGCGGTATGCTGGCATCGACGATCCGCGCTCCGCACTGCGTACAAAACACAGTCCCGTCCGGCATCTCCTTGCCGCAGTTGGTGCAGAACATGAGATAGTCATCGACCTGCCTGTATAAAGCGTGTCTGTCCTGTCTGATATTTATATGGGGTGGACTTTCCTTGGACGTATGTCTACGAAGGTCATTCTCCACACCTCTCTGGGCGACATCACGCTGCAGATGCATGATGACATGCCCATCACGACCGGCAACTTCGTGAAACTGGCTAAGAGCGGATTCTACAATGGTACCGTTTTCCACCGGGTCATCAAGGACTTCATGATTCAAGGCGGCGACCCCGAGGGCACCGGCATGGGCGGCCCGGGCTATACCATCGAGGACGAATTCGGACACGGCCATTCTAACAAGCGTGGCTGCATCTCCATGGCAAACACGGGCAGGCCGCACACCGGCGGCAGCCAGTTCTTTATCAACACTGTGGACAACACATATCTCGACTTCGAGGACAGAAGTACCCCCTATGCGCACCCCGTCTTCGGCAAGGTAGTCGCCGGAATGGATGTCGTGGACAAAATCCAGAATGTAGACACCGATGCCAACGACCGCCCGCGGAAGCCAATCGTCATCAAGACCGTCGAAGTCATCGAGGGATGAGTGGCTCCGGCCTTACTGCCGGCACCACCATTTCTCAAACCGTTCTCGACCTGAGACGGGTTCTTTTTGCCCGATTGCCTTACTGCCGGCCTTTCAATACCCTTATCAGCCGCGGATGCAGTTGAAAGCTTTCGACTGTATCATCAAAGTCGTGATGCCGCTGGAAGATGTAGGCGATCGTCGAGCCGAGCACCGACCCCATGGCATTGGCCAGCATATCACGGACAGTGTCAAACGGACTGTACTGCATCATAGTGCCAGAGAGGTTGTCGACCACGTACTCAAAGGCCTCCCAGATGCCTCCGAAGGTCATCATGATGACGAAGACCAGCAACAGAGTCCACGTCATACTGAACCGAGTGTCGGCACAATAGTGATGGACGCACATGAGCGTCAGATAGATGCAGACGGTTATGACCATCGAAGACAGGGTATGCGTCACCGTATCATAGTAGATCAGCAGATCATATTGCAGCAGAAGCACTCCGTAAGCGTGCATGAAGATCGCGAACTCGATGAGCGCCACGACCCACAGCGGCAGGCGCATTATGTGCAGGTGATAGAACAGCGCCGGCAGCAAACAGAACAACGCACAGAACAGTCCGGTATTGATCTCATACATGTGCCGGCCGCCTTCCGGAATGGCCAGGGAGATCATAATCATCAGGATTGCACATGCTGTGCCGCAGAGAAGGTCTGCGATCCACATCGCCCGGTCAATCATCGTACGTTCCTCCGATCAGCTCCTTCGTCTTCCGCCGATGCATATCATGCCGAAGTATGAAGCCAGCCGGCACCACAGACACAATAGCGGCCAGCACTGGCGCCATCAGAATCCGGTCAGACACCCGATCGATGAGTAGCCGGGCATCTTCATTGAACACCGCAAACCCGTTAAGGTACATCTCGACGAACAGTGGGAACAGATAAACCGCGGCGATAGCGATGGCGAAGGCCCCGGAGAAAATGATCACCCAACGTCCTGTGATCTCCAGCACCGTATAGCGGACCAGCGCGGATGCAATCATAAGTCCGGCGCCCATGGCCAGCACCGGCATGGTGAGCAGTATTAATAACCAGCCGACGGAGACGCCGCCGTAGAAGATCCCGCCAAGCAAACCAGAGAGATCTATCACTTCGGCCATCAGGATCAGCAATGCGCCCGCGGCCGCCCACCGCAGCACATACGGAGAATAGCAGGAGCCGTCACGGCGGCCTGGATATACCAGTGCCACACCTGTGATTACCGCCGTGCCAGCCAGCATCAGGTCCAGCCTGAATACCGCGACCAGCAGAACTACCAGTACGGCAGTCAGAGTCAGCCAGGTGGCCTGAGTGGATTTCATGGCGAGGACCATCGCGCCGAGAGGGAAAAAGGTATCCCCGTCAGCATGTCTCGAGAACCAGATGTGTGCCCGAGCGGAGGTAGATCAGCGGGATCTGCTGCTTCCGCGCGCGGCGGCGAAGCTCCTTGTCGTTGGTCAGGATGTAGCCGTGCTCACGGACCGCGACCTCGATGACGGCGTCATCGCCCGCGCCTTCGGCCTGAACAATATCATAACGCCTGGCAAGCTCGAGACCGGCCTTCGCATAACGGCTGTCCAAGTGTTTGAGCTCCCCAACAAGGGGACCGGGCACAACGAACCGTACCTCTCCGAGCAGGTCACGTACGGAGAGGTCCAGGTTCAGCCCGATCTCGAAGGGCATGAGTAAGGCGTTTGTATCGAGCACGACGGTCTGCATGGGCTCACTGGTTGACGACGCCGTAGCCGATGAGTCTCCATTTGTTGGAGATCCGCCGGGAAATGGCGACCCGCTGCCCTGGCAGAATGCAGACCGGTAACTTGAGCACGACGTCCGCAGAGCCCGGCCGGGCGCTCTTGACGAGGCCTACAGTGGTCGCAGTGCCGACACTCAGCATCAGCGGTTCGTTGCTCTTGATCTCATCGACGACCAGATCCGCCGCAGATCCGACCACGCGGTCCAGCAGCGTCGTCTTCATAGTGAAGGCGCTGACGACCGGCGGAAGCTTACCTGGCCTGCCGATAACACGCCCGGTGAGACCGTCCGATTTGGTGATCGAAGGGTCGAGGGCCGTACCGATGGCGATGAGCCCGCCTGGAAGGACCTCCTTGACGCTGCGCTCGCCTGCTTCGAGGGAGATGACCTTGGCAGTAATCTGCTCATAGCTGACCTTGCCAGCCGTCTCGACGCGCCGGCCGGGGACGATCTCGAGATCGTCGCCGATCTTGAACTTGCCCTGCATCAGTGTGCCGCCGATGACGCCGCCTTTCAACTGGTCGGGTGTAGTGCCCGGTGAGTTGATGTCAAAGGAACGCGCCACGTGCATGATCGGGTCAGCCTTCGCATCCCGCTTGACGTTAGTCACGATGGTCCTCTCGATAGCCTCGATGAGAAGGTCGATGTTCACGCCGCGGTTGGCGGAGACAGGAATGATCGGAGCGTTCTCGGCAACGGTGCCTTTGACAAACTCTTTGATCTCCTTATAGTTCTGGAGCGCCTGCTCGCGGGTGACGATATCGATCTTGTTCTGAACGATGACAATCTTATCGATACCGATGATCGAAAGGGCCATCAGATGCTCCTTGGTCTGTGGCTGCGGACAATGTTCGTTCGCCGCGACCAACAGGAGCGCTCCATCCATCAGGGCAGCTCCGGAGAGCATGGTGGCCATGAGAGTCTCATGTCCCGGTGCATCAACGAAGGACACAGCTTGCAGAAACTCGGTGTCGGCACCGCATTTGGGGCACTTCTTCGAGTTGCTGTAGGCGGCCGCGCCCTCGCATTTCGGGCATTTATAGAATGCCACATCAGCATATCCGAGCCTGATCGAGATGCCGCGTTTGATCTCTTCCGAGTGCCGATCCGTCCATTCGCCCGAAAGGGCCTTTGTCAGAGTGGTCTTACCGTGGTCGACGTGGCCGATCATCCCGATGTTGATCTCGGGTTGCTTCGGTACTTTCATTCTTTCTTCTCCGCGCCGTCAGCTGCGAAGCAATCCGTGATGGGCTTCGAGCCATACTCTGTGATAATCATGTTTATCTGCACGATCTCAGAAGAGATGGCGGTGCCGCGGGCCGCCACTCTCTTGCGCTCGCCAGGGTATTTCTCATGGAAACCGAGACCGTCAGCAAGTAGAAGCTGACGCCGCTTCTTGCCGGGCATATCAGCCCGCATGGGAGTACCGGTCCGATCGCTGCCGCCAGTGATCTTGACCTTGTATCCAGGGAGTCCGACGAAAACACCATCGATGACATCCCCGATGCATTTTCCATCAAGGGACGTCGCGTGGTGGCCAGTCACAGAGACGTTGTAGGACTTTCCAGTCTTGACGTCATTAACAACTGCCTTGTACGTTACTTCTACCATTTGAACGCCTTAAAGGCGCCAAAGAGCGGACTGCTTATATAGTTTCCGTCAGGACGCTGGCGATGAACCGGCCGCAAGTGCGGCGTTCTGACGGTTCTTGAGGTTCTTGATGACGGTGACCTCCATGGGATCCGCGCCGTTCAGCTTAGCCAGGTATAATGAGACATAATCGCCGAGAAGGACTGAATAGAGAGTCTTCTGCAGCACCGTCACGCCCTTGACCTTGACCACCTTGACGTCCTGCCCATAGCCGCGCATAGTATCGATAGCAGAGTCAAAGACGTCCTTCAGCGGCGTCGGCATATCCTCTTCATAAAGGAATATAGGCACGCACTTGTCGCTGAGACTGCGCCGGGACCAGCCGGAAATCTCATTGTGATTGAAATCCGGAACGGAACCGGCGAAAGCGACCATCTTGGCATTCTCGTTGATCTGTCCCTTCCAGCGGAGAGCCGAGGCGGTGATGCCGGCTGTCGAATAGATGATCGGCGCCCGGCCCGCGATGCTGCGGGCGATACTGCCGGCCAGACCGTCATCGGAGGCAAAGCGGCGAACCAGCCGCCGCAGATCCGGCACCGCCCGGCGGATATCCGCGGCTGTATGAGTGCCGCAGACCTTATCGATTAAGACTGCCAGGTCTGCCATCCCGGCCGGGAGTGCACTGCGCGGCTGGATACCGATGCCGTAGCGAATGATCGGATCGTGCCGCTCGCCGGCAAGCCGCTCGAGCTCACCACCTGCTGTCATGACTACCAGAGGACATCCGCGGTCGGCAGCCTGCCGATACATTGTCAGTGTCTCCTTGGTATTTCCAGAGTAACTGGATATGGCAGAGAAGGTCCGCGGACCGACCCATCTGGGCAGTTCAGGAAACTTCTGGACGGTGATTGGACGGTCGATTTGCCCCACGACGCAGTCGGCAATGATGTCACAGGCGATGCCGGAGCCGCCCATGCCGCAGAGGAGAAGGCCGTCGAAGTCATCTTCCTTAAGTTTTATGTCAATCTGTGAATCCGCGGCAGATAGAAGGAGCTCGGGGAACTGCCCGACCTCATAGAACATATGCTCCAGCCCGTTACGACGGGGCGTCTCGTCCATGCTCACATGCCCCAGAACTGGTCCGTGCGGCGCTTGATTGCCACAGTGTCACTGAGAGCCATCTTCTCGTCCTCGTTCAGATCTACCTTGCTGAGTGCCTGGAAGCCGCTTTCGATGAGATCCACGTAAAGGACGTCCTCCTCATTGACCTGACGACCGATAGTGATGCCGTCGATGGCCACTGAGACCTCGTCGCCCTGCAGCCCTTCCTTCAGCGGGTTGCCATCGTCGTCACGTACGCTCTTGATGGAGCCGCAGTCGTGACCTTGGAGGTCGATGAAGTTCTCGCCTACCCGGATACGGCCCGCCATCACCCGCACACCTACGACTGCTGGCTTGCTCACGCGGAAGACATGGTCGGGCATTATCACGATCTTGGCAGGGAAGGCAAACTGGGAACGCAGGTCGACCTCATCTTGCTTCTTCGAGTCAGCCAGCCATTTCTGGTAATCCTCGATTAGCGCGTATACGATCTGATTGGTGAAGATTTTAATGTTGTGGCTGTCGATCTCGGCTTCGGCATCCTTCGAAACGGCGACATTGAAGCCGAGGATAACGTGGTTGGAATCGTTACCGTAGGAAGACTCAAGCAGATCGCGGCGGGTGATCTCACCGATGCCGTACTTGCGAATCGGGATGTCCGCTGCCTTGGCCTCATAAGCCAGCGCCTCCAGCGAGCCGATGGCATCCGCCTTTATGGTGATGCCCCTCTCCTGGGTTTCGATCTTGATAGAGCTCTCCTCGGAGATCTCGGCAATGGCCGGGTCCTTGGCGTTCTTAACTACCCTGATCGGCGCACCGGCAATGGCTCCGGTGGTGTCCTGACATGCAATCTTGACGCCGGCGGCGGCATGAAGCTCCTTGACAGAGTCAAAGCGATCGCGCGGGTCACGGATCTCGTCCAACGGCTTGGGCTTCAGGATGGCTTTGATGCGGGTGACCAGCGGTGCGCCCCGGGTCCCAATGGCAACAGTGTCGCCGGTGCGGAGCGTTCCCGTATAAAGGATCATGTCGAGAGTCTGCCCCAGCCCCTTCTCGTCCTTGACCTCGAGTATGGTGCCCTTGCCCGGCCCTTCGCCTTTCTGCAACTGACTCTCGAGAAACCGCTGTGCAAGCCCCACGAGCATTAGCATCAAGTCTGGCACGCCCTCGCCCGACTTGGCGCTGATCGGGATAAGCGCGACTGCCTTGGTGTAGTCGGAGATACGGTCATAGCGGTCCGCGAATACACCGTTCTGGGACAGCTGCGAGATGACATTGTACATGTGGTCCTCGAAGACCTGCCGGGTATGATCCATCTGCTCCTTCTCCGCCAGGACGAACGGACGGTTCTCGACACTGTTCCAGCCGTCAATCGTGTCGATCTTGTTGAGTGCGATAACGAAGGGCGTCTTATACTGACGGAGAATGTGAATGGACTCGATAGTCTGAGGCATTATGCCTTCGCGAATATCAATGACCAGTACAGCCAGGTCGGCTAGAGAGCCGCCACGGGCACGGAGGGTAACAAACGCCTGATGGCCCGGAGTGTCGATAAAAAGCAGACCGGGCACAGAGAAACGTTTCTGACCAATGATGGAGCCACACATCTCGTAGATGCGGTCTATGGGCACCTCAGTTGCACCGATGTGCTGAGTGATGAAGCCGGCCTCACGGGCGCCGACAGTAGTGCCCCTGATCTTGTCGAGCAGTTTCGTTTTCCCGTGATCGACATGACCCAGAACACTGACAACCGGTTGCCTTATCGCCATTATTGCTCACCACACATCCGCCTGATAGAATTAAAAAAATAAAAGGTTTCGTCGGCCAGAAGGCCGGTTTCTCACTCGTAGAGCCACTTGTCAGCAGTTCTGTTGTAAGAGACTAGCTCTTCCGGCTTGAAGAAGATCGAGATTTCCCGGGCGGCAGACTCAGGCGAGTCAGAGCCGTGAATGATGTTAAGACCAGTGACCATGCAGTAGTCGCCGCGGATTGTACCGGGAGCGGAATCCTGCGGGTTGGTCTTGCCCATCATGTTCCGGCAGACCGAGACCGCATTCTCGCCCTCCAAGACCATCGCGAAGACGGGCCCAGATGTGATGTACGCAATCAGAGAGGGGAAGAATTTCTTCCCCTTGTGCTCAGCGTAGTGAGTCTCGGCAGTCTCTTTCGAAATGGTCATGAGCTTAGCTGCGACAAGTTTCAGCCCTTTCTTCTCGAAGCGAGTCACAATCTCGCCGACGAGTCCGCGCTGAACTCCGTCTGGCTTGATCATGAGATAGGTCCTCTCCATGGCCATCGGGATCACTCCTTCTTGTCGGCTGCGGCAGTTACCGCTACATCGGCCTTACTGAGGGCCTTCAGGTGAGCCTTCCGCTCTTCCTGAGCCTTCGCGGTCCAATCGACGGTACGGGGAACACGCTTCAGGACGATCATGTTCTTGTAGCACTTGTTGGAGTCGAAATTGTAGACGGTCCCATCCTTCCGGACATACATCTTGCCAGTGCCGGGTTCGATGGTCTTGCCGCAGAATGAACACTTTCTCTCTTCTACCATTCAACTCATCTCCCCATGCCGAGCTTTCTGGCCTCTCTCGAGGTTTCACGGAGCATAAGGACGTCGCCCATCCGGACGGGACCCATGATGTTCCTAGTAATGATCCGGCCCTTGTCGCGTCCGTCGAGGACGCGCACCTTGACCTGGGTGGCCTCTCCCGTCATCCCGGTGCGGCCGATGATCTCGACCACTTCCGAGGGGATGCTGTCAGTGTCAACCATTCAAATCACCAATCAGTTGGACTTGAGGGCTTTCACAGCCTCGGCGATCTCATCGCAGAGGGCCTTGCCTTTCGCGGCGTCGACAATGGCAACAGACGCGGTGGGCTTCTCGAGGCCGATGGCCTTGCCGAGCTCGGCTTTGCTGGGGACGTAGACGTACGGAACGTTCTTCTCGTCGCACAGGGCCGGCATGTGGGCCAAAATCTCTGGCGGCTCGACATCGACTGCCATAATGACGATGGCGGCTTCGCCGCGCTCGACGGTCTTGGTCACTTCGTTGGTGCCTTTCTTGATCTTCCCGCCGTCTCTGGCCGCCTCGGCGAGCGAGTAGGCTTTGTCGGAAAGCTCTTTGGGCGTGTCAAACTTCACGAATATAGACGTCATTGAAATTACCTCATTCCGATGCTGTAAAGCACCGTCATCATTCATCGGCTCTTATAGAGCGGACGGGTTCTATCCCGTTGTCATATAAAAGACTTAGGTCTGGCCCGAATATTCTTTTCCGGCTCGCCGTCATCTTTTGACACATTGTTGACTGTGTTCACTTTTTGAAAGATTGTAATGCATTATCCAGTTATTATTTTCTTATAGTGATTCTCTATTAATACACTATTGACGCAGTCTGCGCCTCAGTCGCACATCTCACTGCAACGTTGATTGCAATGCCTGTGTTCTGTGCATCTGCGACGTTATTGGCATCCGTATGATGTATCTGACGGTCATTCTGGTTCCAGTATGCCTGAACCAGGATTACAAAGAAGACTCTTCTCGGAACTCAACAGATTAGACATCCAGATACGAATATGAAATCAAAGAAATCCGTAACATGACCTAAGATCGATTCACGGCTTCTGCCACCTCTCGCGTTCTTCGATTGTGTTCTTCTTGCGGAAGATGTAGTACTTGCTGAACACATAGTTAAGCGCAATCTCGATACATGAGACTGTGATCTTCGCGACGAAGTCATCGACACCCATGAAGGATTGGTTGAGACCACAATCTTTGACCAAAATAGGGAATCCGATGATGGCAATAAGGCCGGTGATAATCCTTGCACCGAAGAAGGAGACCAGTTCGCGGGCTACGACGCTGAAAGTCAGCGACTTGCTGCCGAAGACGTAGAGTTTGTTGACTATGAATGCGAAGACAACGCCGATCACCCATGAGGCGGCGTTGCTGATGATCGGGTCTATACCAGCCAGGACGAGTGCCGCGTAGGACACCCAGGTGACGATAACGTTGAGGCCGCCGAAGAAGATGTAGCGAATGGCCTCGCCGTGCCGGTCGTAGACGCTTCTGATTGCATCCTCCCTGTGAGCCATGAACGAACCGCCAGTGCCTTTCCGATATAATATTTATCTGCCAATCGGTCAATTATCTTTTGCAAGACCAGCGATAGACAAATGAACTAGCGGTTGCTAATATTGTAAGGAAAGCATGTTTGAGCCGCTTACCCGCTGGAAGAAAACAGACCGCGAACAGCAGATGCTGTTTTCATTCGTTGCAATTATGATTTTGCTGATGGTGGTTATTCTAGCAGTTACGGCCATTCAATGCCGCTGGAGCGACCTCAACAACTACTATTCCAACGCCGGAGATGTGCTCCACGGGTTGATACCCTACAGCGAGATGAAGTTCGAATACCCGCCATTGGCACTGGTGTTCATGATCGTTCCCCGTCTCATTGCCGAAGATTTGCAGGGTTTTTATTATGCCAGTGCTCTGCTGAGCTATCTCTTCTTCGTGATCGGCATCTTCTTCATGCTCAAGATTGCAGATGAGGTCGAGCAGCCACGCAGCCGGATCTATGTCATGGCGTTAGGGACACTCCTCTTCACCAACATTTTCATTGTCGCCAGAAATGACGTCTACCCAACCGTGATGGTGATCATTTCGATCTGGTTCTATTTACGGAAAAGCTACGGACTGTCGTTTGCAATGATGGCTTTGGGAACGATGACTAAGATTTACCCGGTGATTCTCATTCCGGTGCTGTTGATCCCTTTCCTGGCAAAAAAGGACTGGCGGAATGCGGCAAAATATCTGGGGATCAGTGCCACAGTCTGCTTCCTGATTGAAATACCGTTCCTGATAGCTGACCCCTCGACCGCTTTCGCCTACTTAACATACCACAGCGCTCGGGGAATTCAAATCGAGTCCATAACAGCCAGTTTCCTGTTGTTCCTCAATGCCTTCGCCTGTCCAGGACTGGTAACCGTTAACTTCGGCTACGGCTCAGACAATATAGCCGGCGCCACAGCTGATGCGATCGCTCCCTGTATGAGTATACTGATGGCCGCCGTTTTCGTCTTCCTCATCTGGATACTCGTTCGGATTCACCGCGCCCGGATTGATGACTGGCGGCGGTTGACTCTCCTAGTCGGCTTGATCAGCGTAACCACGCTGATGCTCTTCATCTCTGTCAACAAAGTATACTCGGCGCAGTATGCCATCTGGATTCTGATGTTGCTCCCTCTGGCCATAATGGCCTCTTCCTATGAAAACTGGCGTCGCCGTTTATTGGCTATTTCTCTGATTTACGCAGTATTATGCATGCTGAACGGCTTCGCATACATCTATCTCGGTCTGCCAGATTTGAATCCTGCCGCTGTGCTGATAGTCTTCCTGCGCAACCTGGTCCACCTGGCGATGACCGCCGTGCTGATTTACATGTGCTGGCTGGAAACCCGTCCGCAATCGATAAACGTAAAGATGTCGGATGTCACGGCAATCTGAATATTCAAGCCGAAATGAAGGCCTGACCGTAGATTGGCCGGAAACCGCCGTAATACACATAAACGATGAACTGGCCGTCCCCGGCCACGGTGCCGTCCATAGTGCCGCTCACGGTTTCCCGAGCCATGTTGCCGTGTACGCTGCCGACGACTTGCGAACAGAAACAGATGCCGCTGGCCACTACTTGAGCAACGTCTTCAATCTGGGCATAGCTGTAGTCACCGCCGAAAGTGCAGATCTGCCCGCTCCCGAAAGCTGACAGCACGATACTGACGTAACCATCCTGTTCGTAGCCGAGTGCCAAAGTCGTAGCGGCGGACAGGACCGTCGGGTTCACTGCATAGCGTACATTGTTGTTCTGGACCGAAAGCTGTGTACGTAATGAATTGCCCTCATAGGCCTCATTCGCATACGTTGTTTCGCTGTGATTCAGACAGAAAGCACCGTAGAAGAGACTTTCGCCGTACCAGACCGGAGATACACCCCACTCGTAGGCTGAATAACTGCCCAGATAGTTCCCAAGCCAATAGAGGCGACCGCCGTTTGAAAGCCAGTTGAAAATCGGATCGGATGCACTGCCGGTGTAGACGGTGTAAGGAAGCGCACCGGAGACGCAGATGATCGCTGCCGTTGTAGATTCACTGGCAGTCATGAGCAGCATAAGTTCCGATGCGTCTATTATCGTTGCTTTGATGCCGCGGATGGCCAAGTTCTTAATCAACTGCTCCACATAGTAGGCCTGATCGAGTTCCCGAGAGCCGAGAGGCTCTCCACCGCTGACTACACATGAGGCAATGGAGTCATCGTAGTATACGAAAACTCCACTGTTGGGCGCGAATCCGCCGTTGGCGAACCCCACCACGTCATAAGAATTAGAGCCATCGGAAATCAGCGAATAATAGGCCTGCCCCTGATCGAAGGTAACCTGCGAAGAATAGCCGTTGTGCCCGTCGACTATCAGAGCCAGTTCTCCGCCACCGATAAGCACCACAAGTACGATTGCGATTACCGCAACAACCCGATCATGATTCATCGCAATCACTATCCGCACAATTTGACGACGAAATCCGGCAATACCAGTAATGCAACAACTGCACTATGCATAGGAGGATCAGCAACAAGATGCCGATACGTTCGATCCGCTCCCCCAGGTAATAGCCCCATTCACCTATCGAGCGGCCCATCACGTCCAGACTCAGCCATTCCATAGTGCCGCGAATGAAATCGACAGAGAAGATTCCGAACTGCTTGGCAGCCGAGACCATAACGGACACCGATTGCGTCAGTAGAGAATTGACCAGTGAACCGCCGACAGCAGCTACCAGCGCGATGCCGCTGACAGAGGGGCACAGGAATATCTCCATGCACCAAAGCGGCAGCAGCACGATTAGGTACTGCGGCGTCATCACAAGCACCAGTGGCGCAGCGATCGTCAGCGTCAGACTCAGAAACAGCAGATCATCCGCCTCTTCCTTCGACGACTGCAGCATAGTCACTGTCGCGACAACCTGAACCGCCAGCACGAGGGTGACGATGAGTGAGGCGAACAGCATTGACGTACTGCCAGAACGGCCTGTCATGAATGCTATTGAATCGGAGAAATCCCCGCAACAGATGACAGGAGCCATAAGCAGCAAAACAGTAATAGCAAATGCTCCGAGACATTGAACGAACGGCTGCCAGTGATGCTCATCGTCCCGGGTCCTGACGTAGATGTAAGCCAGGAGCACCAGGCCTCCGAAGAGGGGGAAAAATTTCAGCAGCGCTGCAATACCAAAGAAAAGTCCGGTGAGCAGCCAGCGGCCTCTTCTCACATAATAGATTGTCAGCATTAGCAGTAATGCCGACATGGTATCGAACTGCACACCTACAGAGGACATGTAGATCGTCACCGGACAGAAAAGCCACAGCGACATGGCGATGAGCGCTTTGCGGCGATCATTGAAGCGATCCATCATCACAACATAAATAAGATAACCAACCGCCAGATCAGATAGTATGAGCGGTGTTTTCATAACCAAATTGAAACCAACTGTTGTCACGGTGGCGAGATGCTGACTGAAAAGAACTTCTCCGATTGGTAACAAATCGGGGAAATTTCCGCCGAGCATCACGATATTGGTAATGTGGTTGATGAATTCACCAAGAAAAGCCAGGATGTAGCCCCAGACTGGTGCGTAACAATAGCCGATCAGACCGTAAAGCCCGTTGTCGCTATCGATGTTCGAAATTACATAGGCCCAGTATGTGTTGTCATAGTCGGTAGTGAAGAACGAAGCTAGCACTGCTCTCACGAGCAAAGCCGCAAGCAAAAGAATAATCAGCGGGTGTCTGCGGATAGATGCGCCGACATTGCCCTCACACCGTCTCACAGCCATTCATAACCGTACATGATAGATAAATATAGGCGATTGCCCCCATTCTCTGAAAAGCTTAATATCATGGAATCTGCTGGACGAGACGTTAAGCCGGCAGTCGGATGACACCGTCCGCTCCCGGAACAGGATGCCGCCGATGACCGAAGAGACCGTACGCAATGACACTGGCGTCCGGCCGCGCTTCCTGTCTGGTCTGACCCTGAAAGTTCTGATCATCGGACTGGCCATCCGTTTCGTGCTTATGCCACTGCTAACCTATCCTTTTGATGTTGAGCACTGGGCCATCATCATCCAGAACATTGAGAGCGGGAACGGACTGTTCGGTCTCACCGGCTACTTCTACACTCCGGTCTGGGGTTACATCCTGGGATTCATAACCGTCTGCCTCAACGGACTAACTTCGCTCGATCTCTTCGGCCTCCGCTTCACCGACCTGCTGGGTATCGAGACGCTACATGACACCTTTTTCACCGCGACCACTACAACGCCGCTATTCAACGTCGCCATGAAGATACCACTGGTCATCTGCGACGTCCTTGTCGGCTATCTAGTCTACCGCATGGTGCTGAACCGGACCGGTGATGCACAAAAGGCCGGCATCGGCTTCGGGCTGTGGTTCCTCTGCCCGCTGGTCATATACATGTCCGCAGTCCAGGTCCAATTCGACTGCCTCTCGGCGCTGTTCGCGCTACTGAGCATTCTGCTGCTGAAGCATGACCGCTGCTTCCTGGCCGGCACGATTTTCGTCCTCGGTTCGCTGATCAAGATGTTCCCCGCATTCCTGGTCCTGCTCTTCGTCGCCTATCTCCTTCGGACGCACAGAGATGACGGTCAGGCCCTGAAGAAGCTGCTTCTCGCCGTGGCCGGTGCCCTCCTGATGTTGGTGCTGATCTTTCTGCCGCAGCTCCTGGACGGGACCTTCATGAACAACTTTTCATTCATCACCGACCGCGCCTCTTCAACCGCAACCACTACTTCGCACATCCTCACCTACGGCGGTGCGGCCATCGCATTTGTGGTGATGATATTCCTGGCTGTCCGTCTCTACCGTCTCACCGCGGAAGAAGCGCAGCGCCAGTTCTATAAGTATGCGCTGTTCACACTGGCCGCAGCCGTGCTGATCGCTATCGGCCCCCAATACTGCATCGTCTTCCTGCCGCTACTGGCCTACTACATCGCAGCAGAAGATCCGGGCTACCGGCGCTGTCTCCTATTCATCGGCGTCTTCGGACTTGCAGTCGCGTGGGTCAACAACAGCTTCTCGCTGCTCACCTCGGCCGGCGAGTTCTGGGGCTGGTGGGATGCTGACTGGATCGTCGGCTTGATGCAGGCTTTCGAGACCCGCTTGGCCGGAATCACGCTGGCTTCCTGGATGATCGCGATCTTCACCGTACTCGAATATCTCGGCATCATCATGGCACTTGCTTTCGCCTGGACAGATGCTGCCCGCCGGCCATGCTTCAATCCACTCAAGCAGTTCATTCTCGGAGTAAAAAACTATCATGTGCACCGCCATACAGAGGAGAAAAGCGATGAATAAGAAGACTGGGACCGGACTGAGCGTGCTAGCGGTTGCTATTGTCGCAATAGTCCTAATCGGCGAGTACGCCGTCTATGCAGACGGACTTTATCGCTATGACGCGGACGTACAGGCAGATGGCGCCTTCACTGTGAGCGCCTCCGGCTCAGAGAACTACAGCGTCGTGCTCACAGACAACGGCGGCTTCACTGCCGTGAGTTCGCTTTACATCTATTACGACAGCAGCTACGGATCCAATGTCAAGAGCGTCACGGTCGAGATCGGAGCCAAGGGCCTGACCCAGGACTACTATCTAAGCCAGCTAGTCAACACGCTGAAGTACCGCGGCCTCACCGACGTCACCTATGTGAACGCCGAAGAACTGGCGGCAGCACTGGCCGCCGATGCAGCATCTGGAACTACTGCCGGCAAAGGCCTCGTAGTGATAAATGGTGCCCTGCCCGACACCGTGTACACCGGCAGCAGCGGCGATCTGATACTTACCTGGATCCATGCCGGCGGCAGCCTCTATTGGGCCGGCGGCCTTCTGGGCGCTTACGTCGCCCACAGCGACAAGACTGTCGAAGCGGTGACCGGCGACTATCAGTGCCTGTTCTTCACTGCAGACTGTCTCAACACCTCGGAAACTGTCACGGCCTTCAGCGAGATTGCTGAGAACAGTTACCGTCAGGACCTCTCCCTGATGAACAATGTTGTCACTTACGGTGTCGCAACCGCCAAGCTGACGGCCGGAACCTACCTGGCTGCCGGCTACACCGAGAACGGCTATGCAAGTATTGCCTGTGTACAGTGCGGAAACGGCATGGTCTGCATCATGGGCGGCGACTACTCCAACAACCAGCGGAGCGATCTGGCGACCGTGATCTGCGCCGGCCTGTGCTGGTCCTCTCAGGAGCTGGACTGTCAGACAGGCTCCGTGACGAGAGGCACCGCGAATGGCGATCTGACCGTACCGTCTACACACGGAAAACTTGTCGCATATGCCCTGCTGGGCGGTTGCTTCTCCGTCTACGGCAAGTCCTTCACCTTCGAGAGCAGCTGACGATGACCGCCGAAAATTCTACAGATCGTGCAGAAACCCCGGAGAAGCGCTTTCCCTTCTTCTCAAAAATGATTGTGGCATCGATCATCATCGGCCTTGCGGCACGCTTCGTCATCGGCGGACTCTTCACATACGGCTACGATGTCAGCCATTGGGCAATCGTTATGGCCAACATTGCTTCCGGCAATGGCCTCTACGGTCTCACCGGCTACTTCTACACACCAGTCTGGGGCTACTTTCTAAGCTTCGGTGAGCTGATCGGCCAGACATTCCTTTCGATAGGTGACTGGGGCACAAGAGTCACCGCGGCGCTGGTCTTTGAGGAATACTCAGACTGGTACATATCTGCCAACACGACCAGCATCGCCTTCGGCCTGGCTGTCAAGACGCCGCTGTTCATCGTCGACCTAATCGACGGCTGGCTGATATACCGCCTGGTCTTAGAGCTGACCGGAAATAATCGGAAGGCCCAGCTAGGCTTCGTCCTGTGGTTCCTCTGCCCGCTGGTCATCGCAGTTTCGGCAGTTTCGGCCATGTTCGACTGCCTGGTAGTCATGATGGTGCTGCTGGCCGTCCTGCTAGCGATGCATGACCGGTACTTTGGCGCCGGCATCCTCCTGGCGCTGGCCGCCTACACCAAACTTTTCCCAGCCTTTCTTGTGCCGCTGCTGATTGCCTATGTGCTGGTGAAGCACCGTGAAGACCGTCGTACAGCCTACCGCAGCATCGGACTGGCTGCCCTCGGTGCCACCGTCACTACGCTGGTCATATTCTTCCCGCAGATACTGGACGGGACGCTGATGAACTGCTTCAGCTTCATCACAGCTCGGGCCGGCTCCGAGGATTCGCTGCTGAAGCAACTTATCGGCGCCGACACGGTACTAGCTTATCTCGGCATCACAGCCGGCTCGTTGATCATCGCCTGTGCCTACTTATTTTATGCCGGCAAACACCCGGAACGGGAGCTGATGACCGCACTTCTGCTGAACGCCACCGTCATCTTCTTCTATCCGCCGACACCTCAGTATCTGCTCCTGCTCCTGCCCTTCTTAACTGTTTACATCGTCACAAGGGACCGGAGCTTCCTTAAGCCCTGGGCGGTCATCGTGACCGGCGCCACGCTGTTCGCCTTCGCCAACAACGCCTCTCTGCTGCTCACGCTCAGCGAATACAGCAACCTGCTGTCCACGGACACCGTGGTGGCGCTCACGGGCTGGTTCCAGGGCCACGTCTTCGGCCTGGCCAAGATGGCCTATCTGTACTACGGGGGCGGCATCATACAGTATGTCGGAATCATTTACCTCGCCTGGTGCGAGTACGGAGGCCGCATCATGCGCCTGCAGTTCTGGAAATACCCGCGGAACGCCACCTTCAGCGACCTGGAGGAAGACCAATGAACAGCGTCATCGGCGACTGGCTGTTCGGGCTCTTCGGCAGCAACGGCGAACTCGGTCTGATCATCTTCATCTTCCTCATCTTTCTGCTCGATGCTCTGCTCGTGCCGACACTACCTGAACTTTTCTTCGTGCTAGCGTTCATGGGCTGCCCGCCATACCGTGCGCCGCTGGTGTTCGGCAGCGAGATCCTGCTCGCCGCGGTGGCCGCAGAGCTTGTGGGCATTCTCTCATTATACTATATCGCAAAACACATCCGCATCCCGGGACGGGTCGAGCGGGCGGTGCAGAAGTACACTAAGTTCCTTGTAATGGGCGATGAACGGCTCCTGCTGCTCAACCGGGTCGCACCGATGATTCCTTTCGCGGGAGCTTTCATCGCCATCGCCAAGTGGGATCTTAAGAAGTCGCTGTCGTATGTTGTCCTAGGCTGCGTCCTGAAGTACGGCGCCATCCTGCTGATGAGTGACTTCTTCTTCCAATACTTCAGTTCCAGCGAGGCACAGACGTTTACGATAATCTTCATTTTCGCTGTCATAATCGTGAGTTTCATTGCTTCCTATATCATGCAAAAACGGAAGGGCGTGGGCAAAAACGCGGATAAAGGCCCCAAGCCATGAAGTGCTGGGGACAAAATGATATACGGCCCCGAACATCCTGAATCCATTCGAAGGGAAGTGCACATGTCTGGGTCTTGTACCATCGTCATTCCGACTTATAACGAGGAGCTAAACATCGTCAACATGGCGAAGGCTATCCGGGAAGCCTACCCCCAGTTCCACATCCTGTTCATGGACGACAACTCCACCGACAAGAGCAAAGAACTCATCGCTGCCCTGCACGACCCCATGATCACCTTCTTCGTGCGCAACCCAAAGGAGCGCGGCCTGGCAGCCAGCGTCCTACAGGGATTCGTCGAGTGCGGCACTGATTTCTTCATCTGCATGGACTGCGATTTCCAGCACCCCATCTCAGCGCTTGGCGGCATTTACTCGAAGCTTGAGAGCGGCGCCGACCTGACCATCGGCACCCGGGTAAACCGCCGGGCCATGGGATTGATCCGCGATCTGGGTTCCCATGCCACCGAATATTACTGCAAACTTTTCCTATTCACCCGCGGCAAGCCTCTCCCCGAAGATCTAATGAGCGGTCTCTTCGGCGGCCGCCGTGGCCTTTGGGCACCAATTATCAACCAGCATTGGGACAATTATGAGCTCACTGGCTGGAAGGTACTGCTGGACATGCTGAAATACGGCCCCGGTGACATCAAGATGGATAAAGTCTACTACATGTTTGCCTCACGGGCCCAGGGCAAATCACACATCAGCCCCAAAGTCGTTGTCACGACCTTCCATCAATGCGGCCAATTCGGCAAACTGATAGCTAAGACGGTGGCTGCATTTACAGGAATTGATTATAATAAGATGTACACAGAGAAAAGAGAATAATTTATTGAATTTAATAAATAAATATTTTCATCTCTTTTGTTTCAGTTGAAACTTCAATTCCAAAAATTGCACGATTAAATCTTGACATTATCGGCGATCACAATACGTTGCTGTAGATGCCGCAACGGCACTTCATCTTTCTGCTTGTAACTTTATAACCATTAACCAGACTTTTAGATAACGAATCAGGCTGCATCAATGGCCCTTATTTGATTGCCCCTCGGATACGTTAAAAATCTCTTCATAGTAAAATCACGTAACAGACGACCGCAATTGCAATCGACAGCCATTTGTTAACACCTGCCATTATATACAAACTGTAAGAAATTGAACAATCATTTCAGATTGCCAAAATACCAGTCTAACAATTGATTTTCCAATAATTTTTATTCATTTCTATCGATCATCCCAATCTTTATGAGATAAATCTACTGATCGTAAACCAAACATACAGTCAACTTACATACAGCATTCAATTATCAAAACTGAATTATCGATTTTAATGAAAATAATTCATCTTTCGTTTGACCAGTCATTTACTTTACAAGCAACACTGATGACTGTGAAGAAAAACAACGAAGATAAGATTCCGGTAAACGGTACAATCAATTCTTTTAAATCATCAATATATGAAATTTGATATGTAAAAACGAAAAGGGCTGCTTGAATAGCAAGAAGATTGCATAAAGCTCCGGTTAATTTACACTCCATGCAGTACTGACGGACCATTTGTGATGATAATATCAGAAAACCAATGGTAATGATGAGTGATGATAAAAAAATAATGACAGACAGGTTTTGCCCCGCTTCTACATAGTTGTTGCCGTCGCTTTGGCAAAGATAGAGACAGCAATATTCCAAGAGACCAGCAGCAAGTGACCAGACAATTCTGAACTTCAAACTGTGGTCAATCTGACTGAATGCCATGCATCTCACCATTAACCAAATGCGTTGTTTACATATAATTACTATGCTGGCACAATAAAAGTTAATAAAAATAATTGAAAAATTAGACTATGCTAACATTTATTTGGTAATGAGCCGATGCGACCTTTCAAATGATCTGTTATTCTTTTTTATTTCTAAAAAAACAATCCAGTTGAACTATTAACTTAGTTTCCGTTCATTTGTATTAGGATATAAGAACGAGTGCCGACGATTGCCTCCAGGCATTGTGTAATATCCGATTAACTAATTCCAACTATAAACTAGACGACAGATTGGAATTTGCGTAATGTCGCATTGCGAACCGTGTTCGTGCACATCTCAAACGACAGAAATAAGCAGTCCCAGATCCCCCGTCACACAGTCTGCTCCGTCTGCGCAGCTCCCCGTACAAGAATGCCTCAGTGTCCGTCAATCGTTCTGACCAGGCTGTCCTTCGCAATTGTGAGGAACCAGAGGCCTTTTAACTATCTAACTGACTGTTAGCAGTCTCCTACTCGACAACTATCTATGCCCCTATTATGAATTTGCCTTAACCGCATAGCGTCGGCAATGGCAGCCATAAAAACCCATACCGAAATGTCGACATAATATCAGAACCAGCAGATTAGCTGTCATCCGACATTAAAGCCGCGATGAATGACACACTGACCGATAATCGTCATTGACGTATATGTACACAAATAAAATTAAGAGACAGCCAACAATGTCATAACAACAAATAACGTCAGAAAACCAATTTTCAACCAATGACCTACTTTTCAAATTAGAATTGATTAGTTTCAATTGAAGTTTACTCAGTTTTATTATCACACGAGTATTGTAACAATCTCTAAGTTACTAATTCACTCCGTACAACTTTGATGAAAACATATTGACTATTGAATGTTTAGAAATTTCTTGGAAAACAAGGCATTTAACTTCTTTTATATAATTTTATGATGAGCTTGAAAATTGCTGAATTTGAAAGAAAAAAATAAATAGACAACTTCGATAAAACATATGCTGTCAATGACCAAACACGTTCGATGATAATTTAATAAAAACTGCTTGAATTTTATAAACAAGGTACACGAACTTGATTTTAAACAATTAGAACAATATTGTATTGTAAAAAAACAATTTTTGGCAAACGAGCATACAAATTGAATTTAAAATGCATTTTTTCAAAATACACAGTAGAACTAAAACTTTTTACCATTAGTAAATCGAGAAACATTTATCAGTTTCTGACAAAATCAACAATCATGGTACAATGAAGTCAGCGGTTGGGATGACATTGATTTCAACCTGACAATAGCATACAGTTCCGTCCTGACCATCCAGTTCGATTACTGCCAATAAATTTCCGATAACGCCATTTGAAGTCAAATTAATAATTACGCTTCCATCCCCCATTTGTTCTACCGAGATGATTGCAGAACTGGCTGTAATATACTTAACCGAATAATTAATAAAACTAAAACTTAAGTAATTACATCCTTCCACAGGCATTTCTTCGACCCCACAAAGTACGTTACCTGACCCGAGATCATACGTCATACAGGTGGCATAAGTCGGTGTTCCGATATCGGCCCATTCTGCATACAAAACAGTATTATGATTGAAACAACTGCTTTCAGAATAATATTGAATACCCTGGACATCAAACCAGCCCAGCGGGGATTCTCCGTTGTTTGATATCGAGGGAAAATCTGTTGAAGTTCCATTATTGATAATTACGGCACTGACCGATACAGAGGTAATCTGTGAATCGAAAACCACATCCACCAGAGAACCATCGGAATACTCAGTCCAGTGATGATGCATATTCGTATAAAGAGTGCATGTCCCTGCAACCGTGTCATAATACGTGACATACCGGTTATCATAACTTTTGATGCCTGAAATGCACGAAATATTGTCTAGTATCAGATTGGAAATATTATTCGCTCCGCCAAAAGACCAATTCCTGACAAAACAAGACCCCAGTACTGTGTCATTTGTAGTTGAGGTTGCATTCATTACATAGACGACCGAAATACTATTACAGTTAATGAATGCGGTGCTACTGATATCCGACGTATTGGATATCGTAACTGCTGTGAGATAACAATTACCGAACGCACTACTTCCAATTGTTTTGACTGAAGACGGTATATAAAGGGTACCTGCTGACCACCAGCAGTTGTAGAAGGCGTAGGCGCCAATCGACTGAAGAGTGGAAGGCAGGTTCAGCGAACTAATGGCGCATGAAGCAAAAGCCCAATCGCCGATGGAAACCAGCGATGTCTCGGAAATATCAAGGGCGCTGAGATTCCAGCAGTTGTAGAAGGCGTAGGCGCCAATCGAAGTCACTGAAGACGGAAGAGTTATTGCACTCAAGCTAGCACCCCGGAAGGCATAATCACCAACTGCCACAACTGTGTATGAAATTTCAGTACCTGCGACGTTACGTTCCACTGTTGCAGGAATCGTAACAGCAACTGTACTCCATGAAATCGAAAGCGCAACAGACATACCATTACCTACCTGCACTGTCCGATCATTTTCGGAGATGACTTTGAAAACGATCTGTTGATCTCCGACAGATGCTGAAAAGGTATCATTGTCTGCAGCATCTGAATTGTTTGATGAAGTTGAATCTATGCAATAAACGAAGAAAGTCATACTCAAGATGAAGACTACAAGAATCATCCGACTTTTTTCGAACTTGCAGTACATATAGACCACCTGGTTAAAAAAAATTAATGTAACAGACTTGAAATTTTTGATTTTATCAGTTAAATTTCACGCCTGCTGCATTTTATTCCGCCAGCGACGGAACAAGAACACGACTAATATGAGCAGTACAATCAATATTAACAGGAGAACGACAAGATATTCCGATATGCCTGTCAACAGATTGAAATTTCCTGAACTGGCTACACTTTTAACAGTCCAACCAGCATATAGTGTTAAATTTTCGTTAACAGATGTATTGAAATCGAACTTTTGGGTGCATGCTTTATCGCAATACCAGCCGGAGAATGCATATCCGCTGCGTGTTGGTGCTGTTGGTTCTGTTGCAGACGGCAGTTGCTCGCCCACATAATACGGAAGACTGATCGCCGAGACATAACTTCCACCTTGACTGTCGAATGTTATGACAGGCGCCGGCCCCAGCACCACAATCTCATAGATTTGCACCTTCGTCTGACTTTCTTCAAAGTCCAGAGACGATGAGATCGACTCCTTCACATAGAATGTACCGTTGCTATATGGATAGGAATATGCGAAACTGTGCTCTGATGACGTACAGGTAATGTCAGCAAACGAATCGTCATCACACACTTCCCACTTTGTTGCATAATCTGTATTGTTTTCATCTGAAAAAACGAAATCAGAGGCATAGACCTCACGTTGAACGATGCCATCGCCTGCAGCGTCTGTCGAACTTGCAGCGTCTGTCGAATTGGCAAACTGGCAGCTTACGAACAGTGCGGTTGACAGTAAGCAGAGAACGATGATTGCAGTATGGATTTTTTTTACTGACATTTTGCATCACATCTGAGATGGGTGGGGGGAGAATTTAACTCCCCTCACACCACCAACTTCATCCTTTCAAAGTCAGCACGATGTCAGGGTCGGGTATGATGAACTCTGCACCGTTAGCAATCACTTCAAGATAGAAAGTGAAGGAATAGGTGTAGCCGCCGACCGCGTAAGTGACTGCAAAGACGTTGGTTCCTTCGATGTTGGCATTACCGCTGATCGTATACACGCCATTCGCATCATCCATCGATATGCTGGCATCGTTCATTTTTGCACTTACGATGCTTGCCCCGTCTATGTCTGACATATCAATAGATATGGTGTAAGGCGTCCCCTCGTCCGCAGTATACGTAGAATTGTTCGCTAGTGCCGATGAAACGTTTGTCCCGCTCACCACGGTAGCAACAGTACCAGTTACATTGTAAAGATACATCGACATGGATACAACGGCCGTCTTTGTTTCACCAGTAGTTTTGTCGCTAATCGTGACATTTAGAGTATACGCAGGATTATCACCAGCAAAGGCAGTCGCAACCCCCCGACCAGAGATAACTCCGTCAAGCAGGTACAGTCCGCTGCTGGTGAACCCGCACATAGAGACATTGCTGGCCGTCGCAGACATCGAAAAGACATAGTTATTCGAACCGCTTGTGATTAGATTGCTAAGGTCATATTCCGCGGCTTCTCCGAAATAACAACTAGTTGTACCAGTGCCATCTACTGTAAGGGCGGGGGATACATTCACAGTGATTGTTTTGACTTCTGTGGTTCTAGTGATGTTTTCGTGGATAGTTACTTCCGATTTGACATACAGATTACCAGAGCCAGATGAATCACCAGTAACTGTCACTACATTACCGGTAACAGTAGCCTGGAAAGTTGAACCAATGGCTGACGAATCCCAGTTACTGTTGTCAGCACTGACTTGAGTGGTAACAATTACAGAATCAGACGTCACCCAGTTGATTGTAGGACTGAAGGATGCGCTTCCGTTTTCACCGACATTTATGGTGTTGGGCACATAGCTCACTTCACCAGATGCTTCATTGATTGTTAGTTGGTCGGTCGTCGCATCACTGGCTGAATCAACAGCAACAACGTAACTTAAACCGGCGGCCAGTAAAATAGCGATGACGAGAAGGACACCCATCTGTCTCTCATCGTGCCTAATACGATTGCATTGACGCATGAAGAATGGCTTAATCTGAAGTCGTATTTAAAGGATCGGTTACTTAGATCAAAGACAAAATTGATTATTAAATATTTAAAATTATTTGCAAATATTTATACGGCCTTCTAATCTGGATGAATTAACTGTCCTTTCCATGAAAAACAAGGGTATTTCACAAATCACAAAAAAAATTAGCTTTACTACTCAATCTCTGATTATCGACAGTCATTGAACCTGCATAATTGATTCACAGACAGATTGGTTATCAAAATACAAAAATGAGATTTTATCGAGTTTGCTGACGAAAGAAGGTCCACTTTGATTGGAAATGGATCGCAAAAGCAATGTCTGATCTTACAGTCCATACGCAGTTTAAGGGAACCGCCAGTTATCATTTATCATGTGAACAATTATCAGTAGTTTTTTAGCCGACCCTTTCAGATCTTACATTACGATTATTGTTCACCTTGATATTGACACTAAAACACCATGCTTTAACGCCCAAGTTCTAACATCACAATAACATGGCGTCACAGCACACTGCAGATATCACAGAGCATTTGTCATCCGAGACGACGAAATCGAGCGCAATTGCTTGTCATATGCCGACAAAATCCGCATCATGGGAATTTAAAACACAGAACGATCATGACATTGGTTTTCCGGGTGTCTTACCAGTACATCCATCGAATACAGTGAACCAATGAATTTCTTACACGACAATCGTTTGGAGAACTTGCGCAGAATTAAACAGCTGCAATTGATGACAATCCGAGAACCTGCACATCGCCTCTCATTCCGATAGGGTCAAGTCTGTTCTGATCACAATCTCGGTCAAACATCCATCGATTAGTTATTCTGTACGCCTTACCGAAATGAAATGACTAAAAGACGACGGGCTTTTACCCGTCGATTTTAAATTTAATTGATATAGTCCAGCCAGCCATCGTATTTCGCATCTTTGCCCGTAGCAATGTCGCGGAATTTATTATGGATGGCCTCAGAAACCTTACCTGGTTTGCCGTTACCGATGGTCCGACCGTCGATTGACGTCACCGGCGCAACCTCTGCTGCTGTACCGGTCAGCCAAACCTCATCCGCAGACGTCAGCATGAAACGGGTGACTTCGCCTTCGACGACATCATAACCTAAATCCTTCGCAATCTGGATGGCAGAAGCCCGAGTAACACCCTGCAGAATGGATTCGCCGACAGAGGGCGTGTAAATCTTACCGTTTTTGAACATGAAGATGTTCTCACCCGTACACTCTGCAACCCTGCCCTCTTTGTTCAGCATGACGGCCTCATTGGCACCCTGCCGGATGGCTTCGCGTTTTGCCAGACAGGAAGCAACGTACGAACCGTTGACCTTCGCACCGGCAGGACCGCACAGATAGTCTGGCCGTTGCCACGAAGAAGTTATCAGTTTAATGCCGGCAGAAGCACCAGCGCCGAGGTACGCGCCCATGTTGATACAAGTGATGGCGAAACTGGCCGGGACACCGACAGGATTCAGGCCGACCTCCTCACCGCTGAGGAAGATGCACGGTTTGACATAGTCGACGTTACGGTTCGCGCGGACGGCTTCCTTGATTGCAGCCATGACGCTGTCGTAGCTGTACTCTTTGCCGCTGAAAACCAAATCGATGCCCATGATCTTGCATCCGTCGACGAGCCGACGGGCGTGATCCTTCAGGCGGAAGACGGCCGGACCGCGGGGGGTCTGATAAACCCTGATGCCCTCGAAGACGCCAGTTCCATAGTTCAGCGCATGTGCCAGGACATGAACCTTTGCATCCTTCCAGTCAACTAGTTCTCCGTTCAGCCAAATCTTATCGGTCTTTTCCATGATGAATGCCTTCCGATGTGTGGGTGCCTGTGTATGGCTCAGAGCGCATTGAGCGCCTTGACGTATTTCTCTGGCTCACTGCGGACGATGATCTCTTCGACCTGATCGGAACCACCGACAACGCCGACGTTGCCGTTTGAGGTAGATATGAGCGCGTAGGCAGACTGTCCCGCCTCCGGAACGAGTTCACAACCGTAGACATCCTGAAGCTTCTGGAGTCTGCCCATGACAAGCTCGGCCTCACCTCTGTCAATAACTGACAGAACCATCCGCGACTTGCCTGGAATCTCACATTTCCCAACCACGATCGTTTCGACGTTGATCTTGTTACGAGTGAACTCGCCCATGACACGCTGCATGACGCCGAACTCATTTTTGACGATCAGGGAAATGACGTACATATGTCCCACTCTGGAGTGCGGATGGCTCTGCTCCTATTTATGAATGTTCAAAATCTGTCAGCTGGTGGCGATTATTGTTCAATTCTGGCGAGATGTCGCTGAAAGAATGGTGTCGACGGCTGTGCTGAATGACCGACCGGGCCCGACGAGCTCCGTCCGCATTCCCAGATGCTGGCCGAATAGGACGTCCTTCTCCCTGTCGCCAATCATAAAACATTGCGACGGATCTAGACGATACTTCGCAATCGCCTGCAAACCGAGTCCGATCTTCGGCTTACGACAGGCACAGTGGTCGTCTGGCTTATGTGGACAGAAGAAAACATCATCTATGTCCCCCCCACCGGCACGGATCTGTGCGATCAGCGCTGCGTTCACCGTTTCGAATGTCTTCACATCGAAGTAGCCGCGACCGATACCAGACTGATTAGTGACCATCAGTATTAGAAAGCCGGCACGCTTCAGCCGCCCAAGCGCAGCGGGAACATCGGGATAAACCTTAATCTGCGCCGGATCATGGCAGTAGGGGATATCGGGACACAGCGTGTCGTCGCGGTCGACAAGCACAGCTCGCTGACCGAACATCTCGCGCTCGACAATGCCGCAGATCGTGTGGAGCGCAACCAGGTACCCTTCCTGTACGCGCGGAGTTTCCGTGGTGGGAATGATAACAGCCAGGTCGACGATGTCACGTATCGTGCCCTGGTCACCGGTGAAAGAGATGGTCTTGGCGCCGAGCTCCTTGGCTTTCTGAAGGGCCAGGATGACATTCTTGGACTTCCCTGAAGTGCTGAGACCGACGACGACATCACCTGACCGGCAGAATGCCTCGATCTGCCGCTGAAATACGATATCATACGAATAATCGTTCCCTATGGCGGTAATCGGCACCACATTGGAAAGGCAGACGCCCGCCATTGCCGGGCGGTCGAAAGCATAGCGCCCCGACAGTTCTGCGGCAATGTGCTGCGCGTCAGCAGAAGACCCGCCATTGCCCATGAAAATGACCTGCCCCTTCTTCCGAACGCAGGCCAGCATGAGGTCGGCGGCCTGCCTAACCTGAGCCGGATCGATCCGAGCTATGACCTCCGAACTGCGATTCAGTTCAGCCGCAATTGCCTCATTCATGCTTGCTCCTCCAGGACTTGACCCCTTCCGGCTCAAACATAAAGTCGGTGACGGTCGCACCGGCCTCCTGCATTGCCTTCGAGAGCTGAGCCTTCGTATCGTATTGGGTGATGAAATACATAAACCCGCCACCGCCGGCCCCGGAAACCTTGCCTCCGATGGCCCCGTTTGCGAGCGCTATGCTGTAAAGGCGGTCAATCTCAGGGTTCGAGACCTTATCTGAGAACTGCTTCTTGAACTGCCAGGACTCGTCGAGAAGCTTGCCGGCATCGTCAAGGTTGCCGTGACGGAGGTCTGCACGGATCTTCACGGCCAGAGCCTTCGAGGCATCAAGGGCCTCATCGTTCTTGCCCTGTTTGTAAGAGGCGATCTGAGTGTTGATGATGGCTGCAGAATCGCGGCTGGTGCCGGTGAAGCACAGCACCGAACGGCATTGCAGTTCGCTGATGATGTCGCCGGAGATGTTAGCCGGAATCACAGAGACGCCGAAGCGGTCGATGACCAGCGAGTTGAAGCCGCCGAAGACGGCCGCATACTGGTCCTGTTTGCCGCCCTTGAGACCGATTACCTCGCGCTCGAGATGATATGCCAGAACCGCCATCTCCATCTTCGACATGTCGACATCCAGCCAGTTCACGATGGCGCTGATCATGGAAACGATCATGGTCGAAGAGCCGCCGAGACCCGAGCCGGCCGGAACGTCCGAGCGGATGGTCATGTCGAACCCGTGCTTTACGTTGAAATAGTTCGTGACTGCCTTTATGAGATCCATGTTCCCGTCGAGCGGCAGTGGTCCGCCGTCCAGCGGGGCCTGATAACGGCCGTAGTAATATGAGTTGACGTTCATGTTGCAGTCATCACGCGGCGTGAGTGTACAGTAAGCATACTTGTTGATTGTAGAATTGAAAACGTAGCCGCCCTTCTCACTTGCATACGGGTCGACATCGGTGCCGCCTCCAGCAATCCCCAGGCGCAACGGCGCTCTGGCCCTGATAAAGTCAATCATTTCTCTCATCCCACCCTTCCGTCGATAAACTGACCGGCAGCGACCGCAGTGCCGTCGCGCAGCACCGCATTGAGAACTTTCGCACCGCATCCGACGGTACAGCCTTCACCCAAAATCGTGTTTTCGATGTCCGCGTTCTCAATCCGGCATCCTGGCATAATCACCGAGTTGACGATCCTGCTGTTTTTGACAGTGCTGTCATGCATTATAACTGCCGCTGTTACAGTCGAGCCAGAGACCGCAGTGCCATCTCCCAGATATAGCGGCTTGACGGTCTTACAGCCGCTGACAGCGGCAGCATTCCATAGAAAATCGTCGTACAGCCGCGACGCCATGAGCAGATTCGTCGCAAGCAGGTCGGACGGCCGGCCGACATCGTGCCATACACCTTTCAGGACATAACCCTGAATGCGGTCGCCACGTTTCATAAGAATTGGCACCAGATCCTTCGAAAAATCGAAAAATGAATCAGCTGGTATATCGGCAAGAATCCGCCGATCAACCACGTAGATGCCGGCATTGACCAGGTCGGAAAAGACCTCCTCGGGCTTGGGCTTCTCCTTGAACTCGAGGATGCGGCCGGTTGCGTCAACTCTGACAATGCCGAACTCGCACGGATTCTTGACCTGTGTTAGTGCGATAGTGACTGCGGCTGCCGAATTCAGGTGGGCTGCAATTTCTTCCTTGATATCGATGTCAGCAAAAGTGTCTCCGTTTGCTGCAATGAAAACTTGATCGAGCCGGCCTTCAAGTTTCTTCATCGCACCGCCGGTTCCCAACGGCGTATCCTCTTCCGAGTAGATGATCCGAATGCCGAGATCGGACCCGTCACCGATGGCCTCGGCGATCTTATCGGATTTGTAGCCGCAGGCAAGAAAAACATCCTCAATGCCGGCCGCCGCCATGGATTCGATGAGATAACGCAGACAAGGCTTATTGAGCACCGGCAGGACCGGCTTGGGCCGCGTCTCGGTCAACGGATAGAGCCGAGTGCCCTTCCCGCCGACCATTATAACGGCCTGCCTCACAGCTGATGACATAACGTGCGACTATCGTCTTCCGACTATTAAATCAGTACGTCGTCCGATGTTAATACGTCGCTGGCTTGATGCGAACCGCGTTGGTGCCGAGCGGAACCCCGACCGATTTGGACACGGGCAGGCACTTGCAGCGCATTAAATAGGCTACCGGCAGAGGCAGGTCCAAGTCTGAGAGGGACTCATAGTTAGCCATACCTTTGGCGATAAGCACATCCGCCCGGCCGAGCTCAGCGGTCAGGGCCGGACCCGGCCGCGGCGGAATGCCGATGGCAAACGTCCCGGTATCGACAAGACCGTCAAGCTCACGGTCGAGCCCGATACGGCAGGCATCCTCCCGAGTGACGTCATTGAGAATCGGAGCACCCCGCACAACACCGACCACCCGCTTGCCCATTGCCCGGATACGGCGTATGAGGAGACGGTCAAACTGACTCTCGCCGCAGTTGTCGAAAGCATAGAGCACTGTAGTACTGGATGTGACGATCCGGTGCAACTCATCAGTCTGGTCGAAGCCGACACCTTCGGCGAGAAGCGAAAGGAACACCTTTCCGAAATCATTCGGACTGTCGATAGCAATGCCAGAGCCGAAATCCATGATGTTGCCGATGATACTTACCCGCACCGCAGCCCGGAAGGAATCATCTGCGGAATTGATAAACTCCTCTGCTGCTGGCACATACTTTAATGCCTCCGCGTCGGCATCAATCTTCATCTGCCGGTAGGGGTCGGCGCAGCCCATTGCGGCGTAAGCCTGACGGTGCACTTCGGTCGCAATCTCCGCAGAGTTGATGTCGGGGCGCATCAGCGCCACATAGGTGCGCATCGCCGCCTGCATGGCCGCGAAGTCGGTTCCGTTATCCACCAGACGCGACTGGAATAGCACGCGCTTCATCAGACATGGCGCACAGTCGGCATGGGTATTCATGCTATACCGAAGGACGGTACGCTAGTTATTTCTTCTCCCGCTCCGACGGCGGACCCTCTTATTACGCGCGTCGCCTTCACCTTTTCCTTTAAATATGGGAAATCGTATGGTGCGCACTATGGCAACTGATAAGATTTGCTCTTCCTGCGGGAAGAGACTCGTCGGCCATGGCAACACGTTCTTCAAGTGCCCGAAATGCGGACAGGTGGAGATCGGCCGCTGCCAGCAGTGCCGCGACCAGAGCGTCCCCTACGAGTGCCCGAAATGCGGATTCATCGGACCTTGAGGTGTTGAGATGGGACAGATTGTTTCCGGCTACGACCTCCTGCCCGAGAGCACCGACATCGACCTCAACCAGGTCATCGACACTATCGCCAAGGTCATCCCCGAAGGCGTCAAGCTGCTCGAGACCAAGATCCAGCCCGTCGCGTTCGGCCTGATGAAGGTCAACGCCGGGTTCCTAATCGACGACACTTCCCCGACCATCGGCGGCGACCTTGAAGCGGCTCTCGTCTCGATCCCCGGGATCCAGAACGTCGAGTGCACGTCCACAACGACCTACTACTGAAGGAACGAACAAGCAGCCCGCACGGACTGCAATCTATCTCGCCTGCCCTTCGGGGCGGGTGGCAACTTTTTTACTTTTCATCACTGGCACTCTGAAGATACCAGTGTTCGGTCATTGCAACGGCAAAATGTAAACACAGAGCCGAACTGTTCTGCATTTGGTTGGAGGCTTTATTGCGGTTATGTCACTGACCGCTTCGGCTCAGCTCTGCGCGATATTAGGAATTCCTAAATAATATTTAATGCTATGGCGCTTACAGCAGAATAAACAGAAATAAAAAAAACGGGGAGCCGAAGCCCCTGGAAAGGTTTCAGCTGAAGGTCGAGTTGTCCTTCGAGTTCGGGTCCTTGTACTTCTTGATGAAGCCCTCGCGCATCATGGCAGCAGTAAGGTCGCGTGACCGGGTGATGATCGCCGAGGCTCTGTCGAACTCCTCCTTGTAGCTCGGCTTGAGCCGGGCGACGTTCTGCTCAATGGCCTTCATGGCGACAGCGGCAGCCTCGCGCGGGAAGACCTCCTTCTCCGCCATGCTCGGGATAATGTAGTCATCGCGTAGACCCTTCTCCTCGGCGCAGCGGGCAAGCTCGGTGGCGGCGGCGATGCACATCTCGTCGGTGATAGTCTTGGCACGGACGTCTAGGACGCCGCGGAAAATGGCCGGGAAACCCATGGAATTGTTGACCTGGTTCGGGAAATCGGAGCGACCGGTGGCGAACACCTTGACGCCGTGAGCCTTGGCCTCCCAGGGCCACATCTCAGGAACAGGGTTCGCGGTCGCGAAGACAACCGGATCTGTGGCCATCTTGTCACAGTACTCCGGCGGTATAGTGCCTGGACCGGACTTCGAGGCGGCTATCAGCAGATCGGCACCCTCCATAGCTTCCTTGACGCCGCCGGTCTTGCCGGCGCCGTTGGTCTTCAGGCAGATATCCTTCTTCAGACGGTGGGCCTCGTCGAGATCGTCACGCGACTGGTTCAAGATACCCTTGGAGTCGCACATGCAGAGATGCTTGGGATTGAAGCCGGTAGCGAGCAGCAGGCGGGCGATGGCAAGCGAAGCTGCGCCGGCGCCGACGATGGCAACGTTCGCGTCATCGAACTTCTTTCCGACTAACTTCATGGCGTTCATGGCTCCGGCAACTTCAACGGTCGCTGTGCCCTGCTGGTCATCGTGCCAGACTGGTATCTTGCAGTCAGCGCGGAGGGCGTCGAGGATGTCGAAGCACTTGGGATTCGAGATATCCTCCAGATTGATACCGCCGAAGGACGGCGCAAGGAGCCGGACGGTCTCGATAATCTTGTCGGGGTCCTTGGTATCCAGACAGATCGGGACGCAGTCGACGCCGCCTAGGTACTTGAACAGCATTGCTTTACCTTCCATTACTGGCATAGCGGCCTCGGGACCGATGTCCCCGAGCCCGAGGACACGGGTGCCGTCGGAAACGACCGCGACGGTGTTCCACTTGCAGGTATGCTCGTAGACCATCTCGGGATTCTTCGCAATATCCTTGCAGGGCTCCGCAACACCCGGCGAGTACCAGATGGAGAAGTCATCGAACGAGCGGATGCAGGCCTTGGGAACGGTCTCAATCTTGCCGCCGTAGTATGGGTGCATAATCATGGCATCCTTGCCGGGCTTCTTGGCAAGCTCAAGGCGCTCCTCAACGGTGGGCTCCTTACCCTGCTTCTTCTTTGCGTCTTCATCCTTTATCCTTGTGCCTTCGGGTATTACCTTGTTAAAGAATCCCATTTTTCATTCCTCTCTCTGCGAATTTCGTAAGAAATCCTGCGAATCTTTCGGCTCGAAATACCACTGTTCATATTTATACCTAATCGGCATTAGTTTTCTCGTATGAGTAAGGACAGAAAACCGTTGGTCGCCCTCATCGACGGTTATATCGACGACCCCGCCGCACTGGGCGTACCTCCGTACATCTCACCGATGATCCGGGCAGTCGCCGGCGCCGCCATCGATGCAGGCGGCGAAGTGAAGTATCTCACTGCAGACATGCTGAGGCAAGGCCGGCGGCCACCACAGGATGCCGATGTAAGCGTCGTCCTCTCCGGAAACACCGTCCCAGGAAAGTACCTCCGTTCGATGCCACTGTCCCTGAAGGAGCTAGCGACGCTGACGCCACAATTGAAAGGCTGGAAGCTGATAGGCGGTTCTTCGGCTTGGTCCCCAGAGGCAGAATCCTTCGACTTCCGGCTTCACCGCGACCTCGCAGCCTCGCTCTATGACGGAATAATCGGCAAGGAAGTGCGTGAGCGGACACGGACACTTAAAGAGTGGAACCGCTGGATGCTGCTGGGCGCGGAAATCGTCACGCAGCACCAGGACTTTCCCCAGCCACTGATGGCTGAGATTGAGTCCTACCGCGGCTGTCACCGCTGGCAATCGGGCGGATGCTCATTCTGCGTCGAGCCGATGAAGGGAGCTCCGCTGATGCGGCAGCCGGAAGACATCCTTGCCGAGGCCCGGAAGCTGAAAGAGCTCGGCGTGCGCAATATCCGTGTAGGCGGTCAGACCTGCATCGTCTCTTACGGCGCGGAGGACCTCACTTCGGGCTGTCCGCGGCCGAACCCGGCCGCCGTCCGGGAACTCTTCACCGGCCTCCAGGACCTGGGCTTCGATCATCTGAGCGTGGACAATGCCAACCCGGCGGTCATCGCCACGTACCCGCAGGAGGCAGAGGAGGTCATTCATACCCTTGCCGAGTGCTGCACCTCCGGCAATGTGCTCGCTCTCGGCCTGGAGTCGGCCGATCCCGCTGTGCACGATGCCAATAACTTGAACAGCACCGCCGACCAGGTACTGGCCGCCGTCCGCCTGATCAACCGCGTGGGCGGTGCACGGGGCGAGACGGGCCTGCCACGCATACTGCCAGGACTTAATCTCATCTGCGGTCTGGACGGCGAGACCGCAGAGACATACAACCTCGATCTCGCCCTGCTCCGGCAGATCCTAGATGAGGGCCTGCTGCTCCGGCGCATCAACATACGGCAGGTCATCCCTTCCCGCCGCATCTTTACCGTCAGGGTGGACGGACGGCGGTTCAAGAAGTTCAAGGAGACTGTCCGCACCGAGATCGATCAGCCTATCCTAGAGCGGCTGGTTCCCCGCGGAACGATCCTGCGGCAGGTCTACGCCGAGATCCACGACGGAAATGTCACCTTCGGCCGCCAGCCGGGATCCTACCCGCTCCTGGTCGGCATCCCATACCGTGTCGAGCTGAACCGCTACTACGATGTACTGGTCACCGACTGGGGTTACCGTTCGCTGACCGGATTCACCTACCCGTTCGACCTCAATGCGATGCCAATGTCGGCAATCGCCGCACTACCTGGAATCGGAAAGAAGCGGGCTGCGGCAATCGCCGTAAAGCGGCCGTTCAGAGATCTTGCGGATCTGAAAAGGGCCGTTGACGACCCGCATGTGATTCAGGGACTCCGCGGCCTCGTCGCATTCGGGCCGTCGTCAGATTGAATACGTCCGAACGCATGGCGGGAAACATGGATACCCTCCGCACAGCCCGCTACCCTTTCCTGCGGGACGCTTCCGTCTTCGCGGAACAGAACTCCGAGGGTGTAGAGCAGCTACTGTCGTCGCCGTCGTACGCCGACGCACGGAAGCGCGGGATGGCCCGGGTCATGGGTGCCCTCAAGGAGCACACTGTTCCGGAAGTCACGCTGGTCGGCAGCGCTCAGGACTACAACCGGCTGATGGAAGTGCTGTCTTATCCCTATGCCCGGATGGTTGTTTCCTGTGTGAACGACCGCCTGTTGACCAAGAAGTACGCTCTTGCCGAGGCTGAACGGGTAAATATGCTCCTGCAGAATGACCGGGAATCGATTGCGACAGTTGCTGCCGAGCTCGGGGTGAACGCCCGGACCAATCCCGACGGCACGGTCAGCATCCATTTCACCGACTTCCTGCGTTACTCCTACGTTCTGAAGGCCGTGGAATGGAAGCTCATAAACATGGACGTTCGGAACGGCTATGTCCGGCTGGAGAGCGCCAAGTTCGACCGCCTTCTCCAGAACGCCTTCCAGAACCGCATCGAGCAGGAGCTTCCCCTGAACGTCCCAGCAGACTTCCGGCAGTTCTTGAAGGCCGACGTGGACCATGTGAATATGGCCCTGGCAGACATAAAGCAGCGGCTCAGTCCCACCGGTGGCGAGGGAGTGAAGGACGATTACCTGCCGCCCTGCATCCGGACCATCATCGCCAACGCCCAAGCCGGCATGAACCTGCCGCACAGCGCCCGCTTCGCGCTGGTCTCGTTCCTGCATGCTTTGGACATGAACTATGACCAGATTATCGCCATCTTCTCTCAGTCGCCTGACTTCGACGAATCGAAGTCCAGCTATCAGATCAAGCACATCACAGGCGAGCTGAACGGAACTGAGGGCTACACTCCGCCGGAGTGCAGCACGATGAAGACGAATGGCATATGCTTCAATCCGGACGAACTCTGTGCGCGGGTCAACCATCCGCTGAACTACTACCGGATCAAGGCTGGGCGGTTCATGCCGCGCGATGACGACAGTCCGCCGCCCAAACAAGGCTGAGCTCACTCCTTTTTCTCATCCTGCGTCGGAGCCATCTTGCCCAGGTTCCGCCAGGTGATGATGGCCCGCTGGACTGCGGTAACGTTGCCGGCAACGGCGAACCATAGCATCATGAGCTCCATCCAGGAAAACGACAGGCCCCAGACTTCGATGAACGGCCAGCCGACGAGACAGAATATGCCCTGAATGATCGGGAACAGGAAGCACAGGATCACACGGTCGGCACGGCCCAGCAGGCCGGAGTACAGCCGCGGGGCGCCGATTGCCTGGGCCTGGGTGCCCATATATGACGTAAGCAGCACGCCGATAACGGCGAAAAACCCGACATATAGGTTGCACCAGCCGCTGAGGGCTATGGCGCCGATCATGAACATGTCTGCATAGCGGTCGAAGACGTGGTCGAGATAGTCGCCCTTGACGCTGGTCTTGCCGGCCAGCTTCGCGATCTTGCCATCAAGGGCATCGAAGTAGCCCGACAGCAGTACGACGAATGAAGCCAGCGGCAGAAGCCACCAGCAATCCCAGCTGAAGTACAAGACAGCGCCGGCGACGGCCGCGACGATGAGACCCAACCACGAAACATAGTTGGGATTGACCTTGATAAAACGCTTGGCGACCGGCGTCAGAGTGAAGTCGGCATCTTTCCTGTGCTCGTCTAGAACCATTCTTCCATCTCCCCTGACCAGTTGACATTTCCCGGTGGACATAGGTCAGGCTCTCCTATAATGATACGCTCGATAAGATCGGCCGCGTCGGCCGCCGTTCCGTGCGTGCAGTCGATCTCACTCACCGGGATATCAGATTCCGTCGCCTCGCAGAGGATGACATCTAGCACCTCGGCCTGAACGTTCTCCGTGACCTTCCGCTCCGTGTAGCCGCGGGCACGGAGACGCTCGGCAAGGGCGTGCGGCTCGCAGCGTAAAACGATTATACGCGAGCAGTCGCATTCGTGAGATAGGTGCGAGTCCAGAAAAACCAGACCGGTCCGCTGCCGATACTCCGCAAGAGAATCGTTGAGTGCCTCCATATCCACATTGTATGAGTCGCGCTGCACGTCGCGCTCTCCCAGGAGACTATGCTCCCTGAGATGCTGGTCGATGTCGACCACGGTGTAGCCGCGGGCACGGAGCTCTTTGGCCACCGAGGTTTTACCGACGCCGGGCGTGCCGGTCAGCGCGATCACCGTCATGTGCGGTCCTCCAGGTACGGTTTGGCCCGCTCCAGCACCTGGTCCCAGCGGGGCGTGTTGGTGAGCGCACCAACTTTTTCCAGCACGAAGGAGGAGACTGTCGCGGCCAGAATCAGGGCATCGGAGGGGAAATAACCGTAGTAGAGGCCAGCATAGAAACCGGCGCGGTAGGCATCCCCACAACCGGTAGCATCCACTGCCGCAGCGGCCTTCACACAGGGAATCTTCTCGATCTGCCCGTCAACCTTCGCGACGCTGCCGCGGGCGCCATCGGTACGAACGATCAGCGGAAGGTCTAAATCAAGGACACTTTTGATTCCCAGGCGCTGCTCGATGATCCGAGCCTCATACTCGTTGCAGAAGAGGCTGTCAACCTTTTCCAAAGCCTTCAGGAGTTGTTCCCGCGGCCAGAAGCGATAGGTCTCCTGCGAGGGATCGACCGCGATGTGCCGACCTTCAAGCATGCCCATCAGACGGAGGTAGTAGGCCGGCTCGCCGGTGCAGAAGTGCACCCGTTCGGAGCGGACGGCATTGCTGACCAGGTCGACGCCCAGCTCCGAGGCGTGGCCCTGAGGGCCCTGGTAGAAGATGACCTTGGTCCGCAGACTGTCGTCGTTGATGACCGTGGCCTGAGAGGTCTCATACTGGTCGACAGATACCATCTCGCTGATGTTCAGACCGCTGTCGGTGAGCTCCTGCCAATACTTATCGGGAAAGTCATCTCCGACGAAAGCGCAAAGCGCTGTGGACACGCCCAGGCGGGCCGCGGTGACGGCGATGTTGGGGCCGGTGCCGCCGAGAGTCGTCTTCTTATCGACGATGTCGACAGTCTCGTTGATCTCCGGGAACTTGTGCACACTGACAATCTGGTCCACGGTGACGTGCCCGTAGACGGTTAGAAAGGGCAGTTGATTGGCCATTGCTTCTCGATAGACCGCGCTGGAATAAAAGACAATGCACCGAAAGACTTCATTCCGCCGCATGTGCGTCGGCGGCGGAGTACGTGCCGGCGATAACCTGCCGATAGACTTCCTCAATCGTCGGCAGATGACGCCGCCAGTCATAGTAAGCAGCCCGCTGCGCCGCGGCGGCAGCTAGGATCTCGCAACGTGCCCGATCGGCGAAGAGACTGTTCATCGCGGCGGCTAATGCCGCCGCATCGCCCTTCGGAACCACGAGACCACAGTCGCCAACAGTCTCCGGCAGCCCGTCAGCGTCGGAACATACAAGCGGCCGGCCGTGGGCCATCAGCTCGACGGCCGCCAGGCCCAACGACTCGTGCAGGGACGGAATTACGAAGAACCGGCAGGACGCCATCAGCTGTTGCTTCTCTTCTTCAGACACGTAACCGCGCATCTCCACCCGGTCGCCTACTCCGGCGGCGGCAATCGCCCGCTGCAGCCGGCTCTCATCCGGTCCCTTGCCACAGATGATCAGCTTTCCCGTGACACTCTTCATCGCTTCTATCAGCACATCGAGTCCCTTGGTCCGGACCAGCCGGCCCAGCGAGAGCGCGAAGTCGCCGTCGCCCGCACCTGGAATGATCGGAGTTCCGGGACTCAGACAGGATGGAACCGTAGTCACAAAGCGCGGTGAATAGCCGCGCTGGACGAGGTCGTCCTGCACAAATTTGCTGACCGCGATGATATGGTCGAAGGTCTCGAACGTACCCCGGAAGAGATTGTCGTTGACCTCGGAAAAAGTATGCTGCCAGCCGATGCCCTCGCCCCACATGTTGTGGTAGGTGAAGACCTTCTTCCCGTCGTATTTCCGCAAAGCCCGGGTGTAGCTGGGCGCCCAGCGGTAGTTGAAATTGACGATGTCCGGGTCCAGTGACGCCAGGACCTCACGGATGCCGCTGGACATGATGAACGGCGGGTTGTAAAGCTTGATCCGCCGGGACGGCAGCCGAATAACACGGTAGCCGTCCAGCTGCTCCTCGGCCGGCGCGTCGTCACTCAGCATCCCGGTGACTACGGTGACCTCGTGCCCGACGGCCGACAGCAACTGCGCGGTGTCTGCCATACGGCGCTCGATGCCGCCCCGGTAGGGGTAGAAGAACGGGTTGACGTCGACGATCTTCATCTCAATGCTCCGCCTGTTCCGTCTGCTTCGCGGCGATAACCTCACCGTACAACTTCACCAGCGCATCGGCGGTGTGCGCAATGCTGTACTCTTCGGCGGTCGCCCGGGCCGCCTGCCGAACTGCGTCTGGCGCATTCAGCGCCCGCTCCATCGCTGCGGCGCACTCCCGCTCTGTTAAGTTAAACAGATAGCCGTTCTCGCCGTCCTTAACAAAGTCGGCGAAGGCGCGGCCGTTGCCGCAGGCCGTCGGAAGGCCGCAGGACATGGCCTCAAGGACCGTCAGCCCCTGTGTTTCGAAGACCGAGGCAGAGATCATCGCATCAGCGCAGGAGTAGTGCGCCACCAGCCTGTCGTCGGGGACGAATCCCGCAAAGACTACGCGCTCGGCTACGCCCTCGTCATTGGCCAACTGCTGCAATTCGTCGCCGCAGGGGCCCTTGCCGCAAACCAGCAGAACAGTGTCTGCCGGCATAAGCTTCATCGACCGGATTAGCAGGTCGACGTTCTTCTCGAAGGAAAGCCGTCCTACAGTGATGAGCACCCGCTTTCCTTCTAGATGATACTGTGCCCGCACCGCCGGTCCCTGGTCGTTCCGTACGAAGTGGTCGACATCGACACCAATCGGTATGATCTCCAGCCGTTTCGGATGCACGCCCAGCTCGTCGGTGATCTCCTTCCCGGTGCAGGGCGTCGGGACGACGATCGCGTTAGGCCGTTTCAGCAGTTGCCGCAGATAGATGCCGGAAAGCTCCACCAGCTCCTCCTTCGGTAGCTTGACCGGGGAGTACTGTTCGATGACATCAGTGACCATCGTGACATAGGTCAGCACGGTCGGAACGTGCGTGTTGTGCGAAGCAAACAGTGCTTTCATCGCCATGAACGCAACGCCGTGAATGTGAATGACATCGATGTTGAGCTGCTTGACGATCTCCGTCTGGTCGGACGGGTACATAGGCACGAAGTAGCCCTTGTAGGTCCGGAACTTCCGTGCCCGGAAATAGTAGACACCGGGCTCCCGCTGCTTCTCGTCACCTGGGTCGGGAGCGAAAATGAACACTTGATGACCCATCGCTTCCAGCAAGTGCCTGGTGGTGTCCACTGCAGTCACCACGCCGTCCCGCGTCGGGTAGTAGCTGTCGGTGAAGATGGCAACACGCATGAATCAGGTCCCTTCCTGCCAGCTGTTGATATAATGCAACTGACTGTCAGTAAGCGAATCGATGGAAATGCCGAGTGAGGCGAGTTTGATGCGGGCTATGGCCGTGTCGATGTCGTCCGGCACCCGATACACCTGGTTCTTCAGCTCGGAGTGATGGTTGACCATGTACTCGATGCCAAGCGCCTGCGTGGAGAAGCTGGTGTCCATGATTTCGGCCGGATGGCCCTGGCCGGCGGCAAGGTTCATCAGACGGCCCTCTGCGATGAGGTAGACCCGGCGACCGTTCCGCAGCTGATACTTCTGTATGAACTCGCGGACCTGCGAGATCCCAACTGAAATCGCCGCAAGGTCGGTCTTGCTGATCTCGTTGTCGAAGTGGCCGACGTTGCCCAGAACGCAGCCGTCCTTCATGACTTCGAAGTCGTCCTTCGTCACGACATCCTTGCAGCCAGTAACCGTCATGACGATGTCTGCGGCCTTCACTGCCTCATGCATCGGCATCACGTCGAAGCCGTCCATACGGGCCTCGATGGCCTTCACAGGGTCGACCTCGGTGACTGTAACCAGCGCGCCCAGGCCCTTCGCCCGCATTGCAATGCCCTTGCCGCACCAGCCGTAACCGGCGACGACCAAGCGCTTGCCGGCGACGATAAGATTTGTGGCGTTCATCCAGCCGTCGAAAGCCGACTGGCCGGTGCCGTAACGGTTGTCAAAGAGATACTTCATCTTCGCGTCGTTGACGTCCAGCACCGGAAACTTCAGTTGGCCTGCGGCAGCCATGGCCTTAAGCCGGACGATGCCGGTGGTGGTTTCCTCGTTGCCGCCCTTGATGTTCTTCAGGGCGTCTAGACGCTTGGTGTGGGCCATGCTGATGAGATCCGCACCGTCGTCGATGACGTAGTCCGGGAAAATGTTCAGCACGCTGTTGAGGTTGTTGTAATACTCCTCGTCGGACTCCCACTTCTTGGCATAAACATCTAGCCCGTACTCGCTGCGGAGCGCTGCCGCGACCGAATCGTCTGTCGAGAGAGGATTGCAGCTGGCCAGGCAAATCTTTGCCCCGCCGTGGGACAGCGTCACGGCAAGCATGCCTGTCTTGGCTTCCGTATGGAGCGCCATTCCGATTTTAAGGCCGGCGAATGGTTGCTCGGCCCGGAACCGGCGGTCGATCTCCTGCAGTACGGGCATGTGGTCGAATGCCCACTGGAGCCGGAGGCTCCCTTTCTTGACCAAGTCTTCCATATTCTCTCACTCCTGTCTGAATTCGGACTGCAGGTAGTCGCAGATGCAGTCGATCTCGCCTTTACGGGTCGCCTTCGCCGAATAGCCGGCGATGACTGCGTCAATCTCGGCGCTGTGGCCCTTGAGCTCGTTCACGAACGCCAGAATGTTCGCCACCGCCCGGCTGATCTCGTCAGCAATCGGCACCGTCGCACACTTCGATGTCCGCGACAGCGGATTGAGATCAATGGCGATGACCTTTTTGCCCATGGCGATCAGGGCCTCGGCCCGGTCTCCATCCTCGATTGGCACGAGGATGACATCCGCAGAATACACGCCGGCCTTGGTGCAGAGCGCCCGGTCGGAAGTGAGGTTAGGTATACGCGCGTCGGGGTTGCGCCCGAGCACGCCGACTGCGCCCTGGGCCTCCATGTAGGCAATAAGCTTCTCCATCCGCTCCTCGGTCCGATGGAAGATGTTGACCTCCAGCGGCGCCGGCAAGACGACTCCAAGCTTGATGATCCCCTGCGGCTCCAGCGCCACGGTATTGCCGTTCAGACATAGAACCGGGTGCTGTGCCCGAAGCAGAAACGCAGCGGCTGCCTTCTCGGCAGCCAGCGCAGGCGGGATGGTACGCTCACCCATCAGATAATCGAATGCCTCTCCTCTCCCTTGGGAAATGAGTCCTGTAGGATTCACGAGTCCTTGATCCACCATCCCGGCCAGGTGCTCGCGCACCATGAGCGACTTGTAACGGGGATGATTCTTCGGCGTTGACACGGAAATAGGATAGGACACACTTGATATAGATTTAATGATTGGAACCACCCAGATATGCCGGAGATTCGCGTAGTGGTAGTGGGCCCCAAATTCGAGGGCAACGTCGGTGCCATCGCCAGATGCATGGCGAACTTCAACGTGGAAGAGCTGTACCTGGTCAACCCGTGCGAGATCGGGGAAACTGCGCTACACCGGGCCAAGCATGGTGACTACATCCTGCAGAACGCTGTCACAGTTGACAACTTCGAAGATGCTGTGAAAGACTGTTTTCTCGTCGTCGGGACCAGCGGCGTCGTGACCAAGGGCGAGAAGAACTATACCCGTATCCCGGTCTCGGTCCGCGAGTTTGCCGAGTGCTGCCGCGGCTACCGCGAGAAGATCGCCATCGTCTTCGGCCGGGAGGACATCGGCCTCCTGGAGACCGAACTCAATCGGTGCGACGTCCTCGTAACTATCCCGGCCGGAGATCAATACCCGGTCATGAACCTGTCCCACTCTGTCGCTGTAGTCCTCTATGAGATGTTCCAGCAGGAAAAGATGCCGGTCCGGGCTGAACCTGCTGACAGCGCCGAGAAAGAGCGGATGTTCCTGTTTTTCCGCGAGTTGCTCGACCAGATCGACTACACTGAGGCGCGCAAGGAGGCGACCTGCATCATGTTCCGGAGAATGATGGGCCGTTCCATCCCCACCAAACAGGAATTCAACACGATCATGGGCGTTTTTGGCGACGCCGCTAAGATCATCAAGAACGGCGGAAAGAAGTGGGCATGAATACCAGAACGCCCCGGCCGCTGGCCCCGACCGGTCCGGGGATGATTTCTGGCACAATGCCTGCGATATTAGTGACGTTTAGACTCAAACGATCAATTTCGACTGTTGACAGAGCCGCATCGGGACAGATGATCAATTTACCGGCATCGGGGTCGAGGTCGAAAAGCGGTGCATTCTTGGCACGGATGACAGCCTCCAACAGATCCCGGCTACTGGCATATGAGAATGAATAAACGTGCTGACTCATAATGCTGAACACTGGCACAGTATCGAAGAGCCTCGCCAATGTGACCGCCGCCTGCGCAGCCATCGAATCAGCGGCGGCGAGCGCGGCCGACAGAGACATACCCTCACCGAAGCATGCTAAACGCTCCATGTCCATGACGATGACCCGATCTGCTGCGGCAACCAGTGCCTCCGCTTCGGCAAGTGCCCTTTTCCGGCGTTCAGGCTCGAAGACAAAAGGAATCATAACCACGGCTACGAATGATTCCCCGAGCTCTTTGGCACTGTCAGCAACCGTGATGAGAGCACCAGTGCCCACACCGCCGCCCAGAGAGGCGATGGCGATGACCGCCTGATGGCCGACGAGCTGTTTATTGATGAACGGCCGATATTTGGCAACAACCTGCCGTGCAAGATCCCGGTTGCCGTGAACCTCAGGCTGAGCGTGAATGATCACATCGGCATCGGACGTCTCACTGATAGCAACACAGGGGTAGCTACCGAGATCTGGTACATGTCTGATGGCGTCGCAGCCACCTCCGCCGCAACCAACGATAACCGCTGCCGGCAACTGGTCACCGCTCCCGCTGGTCGCGGAGACTGTCAGCTACCGCATCCGTGATGATCTTCTTCGGATCAGAGCCATTCGATGTAAGTTGCTGCAGCGGCACATCCTGTCTGCGTTGCGCTTCCTCAAGAATGGCCTGTTGCTCTGCAGACGTAAGCCGCGCATCGATGAATGCGACGATCGCAGCCTGGACTGCAGTCGCCTGATCTGGATACTGATGGCGCCGGACGAGTTCTGAGAGCAATGCAACAGTCTCCTCAGGGACCCTGATGACCAGCCGTTGATTGTCGCCCATGTCCATGCACCAAATGGAAAATAACGATCCAGGGTCCCGGTGAACCGGGCCCCCGGAAGAGGGTAAGGCGTTTTTGTGTTCCGTGAAAGGTTCAGTTCATCCGAAGAGAGCGCTGAGACCAGCGGCGGCTTCGTCCTCGCTGACCTTCTCCTCTTCAGCCTCAGCCTTCTTGTCGGCGTGCTTGCCGGCAGGGGCCTCAGCAACAGCTGCCGGAGCAGCTGCGACGGGGGCGGCAGCAACAGAAGCCTTCGAGATGGCTTCTTTGATGTCGACTCCCTCGAGGGAAGCAACGAGTGCCTTGACTTTCGCGGCGTCAACTTCTACGCCTGCTGCCTTGAGGATAGCCGTGATGGCTTCTTCCGTGATAGGCTTTCCAGCAGAGTAGAGAACCATTGCGCTGTAAATATACTGCATTTTATTCAACTCCTTTATCCGAACAGGGCGCTGAGACCGGCGGCGGCTTCTTCCTCCGTCTGCTCTTCGCTCTTCTCATCTGCTTTCTGCTCCGCCTTCTTGGCGGGCTCTGCTGCGGCCACTGGCGACGCGGTCGCACAAGCGCTGAGCCTGGCGGCGATATCGTCGTTGGTGAATCCGGACACAGAAGCAAGGGCAAGCATCTGACTGTCTGCCTTCGCAAAAAGCGCTCCAACTGTCTCTTTGGTGGGTATCGCGGCCTCCATCGAGAGTGCATATGCCTCTCTGTACGCCTTCGCGACCAGCGGCACGATAGTCTCCTTCGCAGGATATGCGAGTTCAACTGCCAGCGCCAGCGCGTTGCGCGCGGCCGTAGCGAACATAGTCGGATAGTAATCGTCAGGGATGTCGAGGACTTCTTTGCTGTAGACAATGCCGTCGCCATAGATGGCTTTGGCATCCATTCCGACAATCATCGGAAGAATCTCCAGCTTCGGAAGCATCGTGGCAAGGGCAGGGGAGATCGGCTCTCCGGCCTTCACAACGGTCGTGTCCTTCTTGATTGCTATCTTGCCTGCTTCAATTGCAGCAGGCAGCCCTAGTTTCTGAAGTTCACCGATAACGGGTCCAGGACCGAACGGAGTGGGTCCGGCGTGGATGATGATGTCGTGGGGGGCCTTCTCGCCGGCTTTCGCCGGTGCGGGCGTCATGGTGGCCTTCAGCTTGTTGAACAGCTTGAACGGATTGAGATCCGTGGTCACGATTGCGCACTGACCCTCGACCGAGTCCTTCAGTTTCTCGACGCCGGGCCTGTCCTTCGCCGCCTCGTCAAGTGCCAGGAGCATAAGGTTGTTCTTGGTCATCTTGATCTTGGCGTGCTGCCGGATGCCTGCCCGCATCGACTGAACCTGAGGGGCCGGGATACCACGCATGTCTACCACTGCAATAACAGGGTACTGCTTGATGTCCGCGACAATCTCGTCGACGATGTCCTTCTTCCAACTTGCGACGTGTGCCATCCTTAGACCTCCTTACAGTAACCTCTCGGACGGTCCCATGGACGTCTTGATGTACGCCGAATCGATGTTGTGCTTACCCTTTTCTAGGTGTAGCTCGACACGGTTCATGATGACATCGACATTTTCAGCGATGTCAGCAGCGGACATCTCCAGTGTTCCAACGGGCACGTGGAAAGTCTTTCTGTCTTTCGTCCGGACGGTAACAGACTTGCGGAGACTGTCAATCATCGCACTCGGGTCAGCGCCCGGCGCAATTGGCTTAGGCATTTTTCCGCGGGGACCGAGAACGGTACCGAGTTTCTTACCAACGGTCGCCATAAGCGGCGCCTCGGCGATGAAGTAGTCGATAGAGTTCACGACCTTCTTGGCCTGTTTCTTGTCGGTTGCGAGCTTCCCGAGTTCGTCAGGGGTGATCACAAGGTCGGCAACGTCCTTGGCTTTTAGGGCTAGTTCGCCACCGCCAATCACAGCGACCTTGATGACTTTTCCGCGTCCCTTGGGAAGAATTACATCCTCCTGGATACGGTTCTTCGGAATAGTCAGATCAACATCTCTGAGGTTGACGGCCAACTCAACCGTTTCAACGAATTTGCGCTTCTTTGCACTCTCAAGTGCCTTCTGCACAGCCATTACGGTTGGTTTTTCTGCCAATACAATTCCTCCTCGTAGTGATAGCGGGCGGTTAAGTCCTCCTACGAGCAGAGGGACTAAAGATTTCACCTATTTAAATATGAAGACCCCCAAACCAGGCATTGTAGCGAGTTACGTTGGATGTGAACACCTTTACACCACACTAACCTGGCCAGCTCTCATAAAAGATAAATCGTGCCTGGCCAGCGGCATAGCTCCTCGTCCTACTGCTGTCTTCCATGATGATCATTGTAGGCAGGTCGCGGTCGCCCCCGCCCTTTCGCTAATCCAAGCTGTCTTCTATCTCGCCTACCGGCCGGCCTACTGCCGGCAGCATATCAAGTGATATGAAAACAGATCTGGACAGGGCACGGTCAACAGCAGAATGGAAAAGAGACCGGGGCGTAGAGCGCCCCGAAAAAAGATTGAAGCAGATCAGTTCGCTTTCTTCGCGAACTCGGCGTCGTAGACACCGGCCTTCAGATCCTTCTGGAAGACCTTGGGGTCCTTGCCGTCGATAGTGACACCGCAGCTGACACAATTGCCGGCGACCTCGGAAACACGGGCCTGCTCGTTCGCGCCAAGCAGACTGTCCTGCTTCTGAGCAGCGACCTTACGGGCCTGAGCGAGAGTCAGATTGCCGACCTTTGTGGTCTTCGCGTCGGCGGAGCCGGCCGGGATTTTGAGTTCTGCCTTGATCAGTGCGGACATCGGCGGAGTGCCGACTTTGATGTCAAAGGTCTTGTCAGCGTTGATAAGAATCTTGACCGGGACCTTCATGCCCTCGAAGGATTTAGTCTTCTCATTGATCTTTGCGATAATCTGACCGATGTTGACACCCTTCGGACCGAGTGCAGGGCCCAGAGGCGGACCTGCGGTGGCTTTGCCCCCGTCAACCAATGCCTCAACAGTATCTACCATATTCATTTCTCCTTTTCAACGATTCTCACGCTGTCACCCTTGACAGTGACAGGGATGGGGACCATGGCTTCGACGAGCTCGACCGTGATCTCCTCTTTGGCCTGGTCGATCTTCTGGACTCTGGCCATCTCGCCCTTAAACGGACCGTTGACCAGTTCCACCAGATCGCCTTCGACAATACCGACGACGGCGGAGACAGGAGTCAGATAGTGACTGATCTCCTCAATGGAGGTCTCTCCGTCGATGAAGGAACGTGCTTTCTTGATATCCCGAGCCTTTTCGTGCATCTGGTCGGTGTTCATGCCTTCGACGAACACATAACCGCGCAGGCCGATGGGGCTCAGGACGGCATAGACATCCTTCTCACCCTCCGCAGCCTTTGCGATGAGACTTTCCGCTACGACCTTCTCCTGATCGATCTGCGTCTTGAGGATGACGATGGACTGCTTGGCCACCGCGCCGAACTCGGCGGTGGCACTGCCGGCATCGGAGTGCATAGTCAGCACGATGCTGACGCTGTCGTCGTACCGGGCCCCTTTTGGACAGATGACCTCCAGTTTTAGGATCTTGGCGGTCCTGCCGGGGAAGTCGACGTCCACATCCTTCCGGCTGCGGAAGTTGTCCCACAACTCGGCGCCGACGGAATCGAACAGGGTCACATTCCATTCGGGAGCGTTCTCCGCATCGGGAGTCGTCACGCTGAATGCAAAGTTGACCGTCGGGGTGCCAGACGACACTTGGAAGTCCCAGTAGACGGCTCCTCCGGCGTGGACGTTCTTCGTACCGCTGTCGCCGGAAAACACGGGGCCGCTCATATCGCCTGTCATAATCACATTGCTCCGTTCAAATTCAGAAGTACTTCGGGAGGTAAGTCATAATCCACATGATGAGGAAGCCGACGGCACCGAGCAAAATCATGCCGATCGCTGCGATCTTGCAGGTCTTGCGGTACTCCTCACGATCCGGCGTGTGCGCCATCTGGAGGATCCTGCCGTATTTGCCTTTCCCGAGGCCGTTGATTTTGGACTCGAGGTTGTCCTGAATCTTCTCAGCTTTCGCCTCTACTCCCTCGTCTGCCATTTTGACCTTCCTTCTGCCGCTCAGGCTCAGCCCGGGCGGCGTTTACTCTTTCGTTACCACTGATGGCAATGAATAAGCAGAATCCCTAACAAGGCAGGTCTATTTTAAAGGTTTCGGTAAAACAGAAAGAAAGTATGAGGGCCGGCACTTGCCGGAGCACGCACCGCCGCTTCCGCCGATGCCCCTCGAGTCCAACAAGCGTTATATATAACTTGCAGATACTACCGCCGTATCCCTGCATGAGGTGCAATCATGGAAGAGGTTTTGTGCAACGTTGAATTGGTCAAGGACAACAACAACTTCGTCGCCAGGATCCAGAGCGACTTCGGCGGCATGAGGGAGTACAAGTCCACCAACTTCGAGGAAGTCCTCGAACAGATGACGATGGACCTTCAAGAAGAGTTCGAGTCCGCTTGAATAAGAGATGATGATATGGGTGATAACAGGATCAAACAGGTTGTTGATGTGATGGACATGCTCGCTGAGGACACCTCCGTTCCCCGGAACATCCGGAAGGGGGCGACTGATGCGAAGACTCGGCTCCTGGACACTAAAGAGCCTATGGATGTCCGCGCTGCCGGCGCCGTCAATATCCTAGATGATCTGGCAAACGACCCTAACATCCCGCTACATGCCCGTACACTGATCTGGAATGTGATCAGCCAACTAGAGACCATCGGCCAGGGCAAGTGAACCCGGGCTGTCGGTCTCCTCTGATTTTCCGACCGTTCCACCTTTCCGGGTGAGCGGCCTTTATTTTGAAAAAAAAAGCAACCGGCGACTTACTGCCGCCGGGCCGCTATGATATCCAGGAAGTTCTGGAAAATCTCCGCGCCGTGCTGTGTGTTCTCAACCTCAGGGTGAAACTGCACACCATAGAGCGGACGGGTAAGACCTGCGACTCCCTCGATGGCGCACGACGGCGATGAGGCAGTGACCTTGAAACCAGCGGGAACGTTCTTGACCTCGTCGTTGTGGGAGCCCCAGACGGTTAAACTGTCAGGGAGGCCTTTGAAGAGACCGTCGTGATCGATAACGGTAAGCGTGACCTCACCGAACTCTGGCAGGGTCGCGGGACCGAGTTCTGCGCCGAAGTGCTGGCACATGAACTGCATGCCAGCGCAGACCCCCAGCACCGGGAACGTCGCCTTGTCGATGAACTCGGCGTTGTTACCCATGCGGTTGACATCACAGGCTACGTTGGGCGCCCCGCCCGAGAGGACTAGCCCGTCCAAGTCCGCCAGCTCGGAGAATGAGGTGGTATTGGGAACGATCTTCGTCTCGACCTTCAGGTACTTCAGCACCCGCCATTCGCGGTGCGTCCACTGACTGCCGTTGTCGACGACATAGACCTTCATACAGGGTGATTCGGCTCTCACATTTATAAAATGACGGTCGACGCCCGATTGGATTATACGGAACGACGGCATCCTTCCCGCCATGAAGCAAAAGTCGCTCTACGGGGAGGAAGAACCGGTCGGCAATAATCAGCCGGCGGCCGACCCGGCAGACGATCGCCTGCAGCCTCTTGCCGCCCGGCTTCGGCCGCAGACTCTTGCCGAGTATGCAGGCCAGCAGCAACTGCTGGGCAAGGGAAAAGTGCTCCGTATTCTCATAGAGAGCGACCGCATCCCGTCGATGATCTTCTGGGGCCCCCCAGGTGTGGGCAAGACTACGCTGGCCCGCATCATAGCGAACCAGACAAAAGCTGAATTCATAGACTTCTCGGCGGTGACCAGCGGCATAAAGGAGATACGCACGGTCATGGAGCAGGCCGAGCTGAACCGCCAGCAGGGTAAGCGGACGGTGCTCTTCATCGACGAGATCCACCGGTTCAACAAGGCCCAGCAGGATGCCTTCCTGCCGTTTGTCGAGAAAGGCAGCATCATTCTTATCGGCGCGACCACTGAGAACCCCTCGTTCGAGATCAACAATGCGCTGCTGTCCCGCTGCAAGGTCTTTGTCCTCCAGTTGCTGAGCGTCGACGACATCGTAGCCGTGCTGAAGCGGGCACTTACCGACCCGCGGGGATTCGGCGGACAGACCGTCGACGTGAGTGACGACATGTTGCGGAAGATCGCGAACTTCGCCAACGGCGACGCCCGTACCGCACTCTCCAGCCTCGAGATGATCGTGCTGAATGCGCCCACCGACGCGAATGGAAAGGCCACCGTCACGGCGGAACTGCTGCAGCAGTGCCTAACCCGCAAGTCGCTGATGTACGACAAGAACGGCGAGGAGCACTACAACCTCATCTCGGCACTGCACAAGTCCCTGCGCAACTCCGACCCCGACGCCGCCGTCTACTGGCTTGCACGGATGCTGGAGGCCGGCGAGGACCCGCTCTATGTTGCGCGGCGGCTGCTGAACTTCGCCAGCGAAGATGTAGGCCTGGCTGATCCAGACGCCCTCGGCATCGCCGTTAACGCCTACCAGGCCTGCCAGTTCATGGGTGTACCCGAATGCAACCTGCCGCTGGCCGACGCAGTCATATATCTAGCGCTGGCGCCCCGCTCGGATGCCGTCTACAAGGCATACACGGCGGCACGGAAAGATGCTGTCGAGCAGCTCGCCGAGCCGGTGCCACTGGCCATCCGCAACGCACCGACGCGGCTGATGCGGGACCTTGGCTACGGGAAGGACTACCAGTACGCCCACGACAGCCCGGACCGGCTGACAAACATGCAGTGCCTGCCAGACACGCTGAAGGACCGGCACTACTATGTGCCGACGGACCAGGGCTTAGAGCCGCACTTCCAGCGGCGGCTGGCACAGATCCGGCAGTGGCGGGCGGAACACCCGCCGGCCTGCTGATGTTCGACCGCGAGTACTGCATCGCCAAGAAGTACCCCAACCACCGTCTTGACTGCCTGAAGTTCCAGAATCCCGGCTTCAATTGAAGCGACCGCTTCGTTTCCGGCAACTACGAATGGTCGGGCACTGAACCGGCTCACAGCAACGGGAGGGGACTGTCGGTCAGCCCATGGTCAGGCTCCTTTCCGAGCTCCTCCAGCTTCGCCCGCATGAGCTCTGCGCCGGCCGCGCTGGCCCCGTAGATCGGGACCTTGGTCCCGGCCTGCAGCGTCGCCGCTGTCTGCGCGATTTCCCGCACCCATTTCGAGGCGCAGGCTGTGATGACATCGGCGTTAGCGAAGAACAACCGCGCCTGCACCTCTGTGATTCCGGTGGTGTGAACTCCGAATATCATGATGCGGTCGCCATACTGCTGCCGGTACTGCCGAGCCTCCTCGGCAAACGGCGTCGTGACTCCCACGCGCCGGTAGCCCATAGCGAAGGCCTTGGCCACGCCGGCAGGCTGGTCGATGCATGCAGTCGCCGGGTCCAGCACCCGGTTGGCGCCGACGGCCGCGATGACACTGGGCGCCGGTTCAGTCTGGATGATGGCCGAGATGCGTCCGCCCATGCCCTGGATCAGGCCGGGGTCGGTGAATACCGCTGTGCCGCAGCCGTCGGCGGCGATGACTGCCGCGTCCAGCCGCCCCTGCTTTAGTGCCATGCTCAGCAACTCGGAGATGCCGAAGTTCAGGAAGTAGTCGAGCCGGGTAACCCGCCGGTCGGTGCACAGGCCGAAGTCCGCGATACGGAACTCGACGTTCTCCTTCACCGTCTCGCAGTTCAACTCGTCGATGTTGCGTAACTTCTTGAACAGGGGGCAGTACCTGACGCGGGGCGCTTTGACATTGGTAACTCTGCCATCCTCGATTACCACGCGGGCCATCCCGGGTCCCTCCATGATCTGTTCACTCATATCGATGCCTCTGCCGTATAATGAAATGGCAGTATTTGAACCGCTACCGGCCTGAAAAGCCGCAGAACTGCTGTTCAGGATATCAGGAGGCTTATGCGATTCCGATCAAGCCGGTCGGAGCTGACTGTGATGAGGACCTCTTCTGCCGCCGAGAAAAGCGAAACGATACACAGAAGCAGACCGGCAGTCTCAATCCCCATTATCGCATACATCAGCGGGAAGGCGAACAGAAGCAGACCGGCGGCCTTGTTGGCATAGGTGTGCAGCCCTGAAAAGGTGCGGTATTTGCGATATCCGATAGCATAACCGATGAACCGCAGCAGCGCGACAAAGACCACCCCCAGCCAGAGCCAGGACGGCATGCCGATGTGAATGATGATGATGGCGATTATCAGGCTGACAAAGACAAGATCGGCGAGACTGTCAAACCGGGCGCCGAAGTCGCTCTCCAGACCAAGCCTCCGGGCAACAAAACCGTCCGCCACGTCGCTGATACCGGCCCATAGGTAGCAGAGCCAGAACAGCGCCGAGAACGGCGGCGACAGAAAGAACGCCGCAGCGGCAACAATACGGGAGCCGGTGAGAAGGTTGGCGACGTTTTTCACGGTTATCCCGTTTTTCCATAGTCCACGGATTTATAAGCATTGATGACGAGCGGATACGGAGATCCGCCCCACTACGTAGACCGGGAAGCCGAAGAACGGCATCCAGTGTTCCCCGGCTCGGCTGTCTCACTCCCACTCGATGGTCGCCGGCGGCTTGCTGGTGATGTCATAGACAACCCGGTTGACCTGACTTTTCATGGTGTCGGTGATGCGCACTGAAATCCTGTTGAGCACGTCGACCGAGAGCTTGGAAAAGGTTGCGGTCATCCCGTCCACAGAATCCACCGCACGGACGGCAACAGTGAAGCCGTATGCCCGGCGGTCGCCCTGAACGCCGACCGACTTCGAGGGCAGGAGTACCGCGAAGTACTGCCATGGGCGGACATCTTTTTTCGCGCCTACCGACTTCATTATCTCGTCCTCTACGATGAAGCAGGCCTCGCGCACGATGGCGACCTTCTCCGGAGTTACCTCGCCCAGGCAGCGAATGGCCAGGGCCGGACCGGGGAATGGCTGCCGCTCGGACGCCTCGACGCCGAGCTTGCGGGCCACGTCCCGGACCTCGTCCTTGTAGAGGTCCCGCAGCGGCTCGACCAGGGTCATGCCCAGGTCCTTGGGGAGACCGCCGACGTTGTGGTGGGACTTGATAGTATCCCGGACGCCGTCTCCGGACTCGATCCAGTCGGGAGCGATGGTTCCTTGGAGCAGATATGTCGCGCCGAAGCCCTTGGCTTCGCGCTCGAAGACCCGGATGAACTTTTCGCCGATGATCTTCCGCTTCTTCTCCGGGTCCTCGACGCCTTTCAGCGCCGCGAAGAACTCGTCGCCGGCCTTGACGATACGGTAGTTGATCTTCATGTGCTGCAGCATCGCCTCTACCTCATCGTCCTCGCCCTTGCGCATGAGGCCGTTGTCGACGTAGACCGCCAGGAGACGGTCGCCGATGGCCTGGCTCGCAAGTGTCGCGGTTACCATGCTGTCGACGCCGCCCGAGCAGGCGATGACTGCCTTCCCGGGAGTGGGAATCTTCTCCCTGACGGAGTCCTCGGCCTCCTGGATGAAATCCTCGACACCCAGCATTCACTCCACCTTCTGCGCTTCCGCGGCGACGAAGTCGGAGTCCGCAGTGACCTTGACGGCCGCTTCATGACGATTGGAAGCGAGCTTCGCCGAAAGCGCAGGGTCCTTCAGCGCGATCATCTCGACCGCGAGGGTGGCGGCGTTGTCGCCGCGGTCCATGCCGACTGCGGCCACCGGGATGCCTGGCGGCATCTGGACGATCGAGAGCAGCGCGTCATAGTTTAGGCCGCCGCTCACCGGCACGCCGATGACCGGCTTGACGGTGAACGAGGCAACGACGCCCGGAAGGGCGGCCGAGAGACCGGCGATTGCGATGAATGCGTCGGCGTCGCTCTCGGTAACGAGCTGCTCGACGCGCGCCGGCGTGCGGTGGGCAGAGGCGACGGCGATATCGTATGGGACACCGTAGCCTTTCAGAGTAACGATGGCTTTCTGAGCGATCGGAAAGTCGCTCTTGCTGCCGAGGATGATGAAGACCTTAGCCATGCTTCCGCCCACTGTCAAGCAGGATTAAAAATCCACCGCAGCACGCGCGGGAACAGAAACGGAAAAGGCCGCTCCGGCCGATAGGGCCGGAGCGGAAAGGAACGGAAGCGGCCGGCAAAAAGGGGCCGGCGCCCCCGGAGATTGGACCTGAATCAGCTCTTCAGGACGGTGGCCAGGAAAATGCCGACCGCGATGAGAGCGCCGATGAGAATGGCGAGCAGGTAGATCAGGCCGTCATACATGAGGGTCCAAACTTCCATGTTGCAGAAAGGCGAAATGCCGCTGAAGACAGTGAGCCACTCCCAGAAGATGCCGACGGCGAGGCCGACGATCGTAATGATGATTCCATAGGTCCTGTTCTTCCCGGTACCGAAGTAAGCGGAGAAGATGCCGGCGATGACCATCACAAGTGCGAAGACAAAGACCAGGACCGTGAGGAACATCCAGATATCCCATGCCATTTTTTTCAATCCTCCAATTCAGGAACGCATCCGTTCGATGCGATAACTTCTGCGACAATGCACCTAGACATTATTAAAGTTACCATGTCCGGCAGGATTTGGATACATCTCCAGCCGGTGGCTCAGAGAATTTCATGAAGCCTGCAGGAGCGGGCTCCGCCAAGGGGCACTCGACTCGGTGGCACTGATAAAATACCATGCCGATGAGACTGTGCATGCCGACATTACGATGGTCGTCTCTATGCCGCCGTTCCCGGCCTCCTTACCAGTGTTGGCGGTGATCGCAGTCAGAATCACCGGCCCGGCCGCATCCGTAACGTACCGGGTGCTGTAAACGGACTCATTCGCTGTCCGGAAGCTGCCGAGTGCGTAACCAGGCGGAGCGTGAACTGACAGACGCCGTCGCCGGCGACCGCATGGACGCGTATGCTGTACAGGTCTGCGCACTGCTTCACCGCTGCACCTACACGCTATGCGGAATAGCGGCTGCCGGCAAAGATTGCGCCCACTGGATTTGGTACAATCGCAGAGTCTATCCGAATCGTGCTATCGGCATCGCAGAAGTGAAACGGCGTGAAAGCGCTGTCTCCGGGAACCTTTACACTGTCCGGAACGGTAACCGAAGTCGGTTCCGGTGCCTCGTTCCGAAAGAGGGCCACCGGACGGCCGAAGACACCGTTTATGATGAACTTCCCTACAGAAGGCGTACTGATTGCTGTCAGATCCAAAGTAAGCGACTGCACTGGAATGACCAGCGCAACGATACTGGCTGAATTGGTAGCCGCATTGCAGGATTACCAGGCAGCACGCCGTGTTCAGAGACCTCTGACCTAACGACTCCTTCGATTGTAGCGTTTATCTGAGAGACCATCACAGCCGGTCCGCCGTTCAGAACATACAACGCTTAGACCGCAAAAACTCTCGGCACCACGGCTTCCGCATCGTCGAAAATTAAGAGGACCGCCGCCGTAACATTCATTGTCAGCAGTACGGACGCCAGAACCATACAGATCGCCCAGCAATGTTCCGGTGCTTTCCCAGTGCGCAACAGCTTGCTGCGTTGAACATCATTAGTGCCATCTAGCAGATACGACGACACCAGTCTGGACAACGGTTCCAACCCGTCAGAATGCGGTACAAATGCACTTCGCCGACTGATTAAATAGATTGACAGAGGGTGTTTATATAAAAATCCCAAAATATTAAATACAACCACGCCATTGGGAGATTCGTATACTTTATCTAGGTGACCTTTTCATGGAACTACTTGGTGTGGCCGACGGAATCACTGCCGAGGGCCACCTTCTCGTTCCCTGCGCCGGTCTGCCGGACATCGGCAGCGCCGTCTACGACGGCCGCCGGCGCCGGGTCGGCACAGTGAAAAGGATTCTGGGGCCTGTCGACGCACCCTACGCGTCTGTGGCCCCCGACGGGACGGGCGCCCCGGGCCTCAAAGGCGTCCAGCTCTTCTTCGATGGGAGTGGTCAGGATGGCAAAGCAAAGAGAAGAAACAGAAGAGATTAAGGTCTGCCCCGAGTGCGGCAGCCACCACCTGGTGCGGGATTACGAGCGGGGCGAACTGGTCTGCGAGGACTGCGGCCTCGTGCTCGACGACCAGTTCATCGACCAGGGTCCGGAATGGCGCGCATTCGATGTCGAGCAGGGCGAGAAGCGCGCCCGCACCGGCGCGCCGATGACCTACACAATCCACGACAAGGGCCTGTCGACGGAGATCTCCTGGAAGAACAAGGACAGCTACGGCAAGTCCATCCCGACCCGCAACCGGGCCCAGCTCTACCGGCTCCGGAAGTGGCAGCGGCGGATCCGGGTCTCAAATGCGACCGAGCGGAACCTGGCGTTCGCGCTCTCCGAGCTCGACCGCATGGCATCGGCCATGGGTCTCCCGCGGAACGTCCGCGAGACCGCAGCCATGGTCTACCGGAAGGCGGTCAACAAAAACCTGATCAGGGGCCGCTCGATCGAGGGCGTCGTCGCGGCGTCCCTGTACGCGGCCTGCCGCCAGTGCGGCGTCCCGCGGACGCTCGACGAGGTCGCCAACAGCAGCCGCGTCGGCCGCAAGGAGATCGGCCGGACCTACCGGTTCATGACCCGGGAGCTTAAGCTGAAGCTCATGCCGACCCGGCCGCAGGACTACGTCCAGCGGTTCTGCTCCGAGCTGAAGCTCAGCGGCGAGGTCCAGAGCAAGGCCGCGGAGATCCTGAAGGACGCCAGCGACAAGGAACTCACCTCCGGGCGCGGCCCGACCGGCGTCGCGGCGGCAGCCATCTACATCTCGTCGATCCTCTGCAACGAGCGGCGGACCCAGCGCGAGGTGGCGGACGTCGCGGGCGTGACCGAGGTGACGATCCGGAACCGGTACAAGGAGCTCACCGAGAAGCTCGGCATCGAGATCCAGCTCTGAAACCATCTTGGGGCGGGCTCTCGCCCGTCCCGGCCTTTTTACTGTTCATTTGTCTGGAATGGCCATGACCTGCCGCTGCGGGACGATGACCATACTCTGGGGCGAGACCGTTTGCCCTCAATACGGATCGAGGAAGGCCGAACGCAATGCCGAGGGCGAATTGGAATACCAAGAATGCGGATACGTGCTCGACGATCGGTTCGATATTTCTTTGACTAAGTAAAACGACGAAAATCATCCGGCAACTATTTTTCTGCCGGCACACATCCTCGACTATGAATGGCAAGACCGATGCCATGACTTATTCTTTCGATCAGTTGACCAAGGCCCCTTTGGAAATCGATGCCTTGTACATTGGTGGCCAATCTAAGAACAAGAGCAGTGAGGTCCTCAGCAAGCTGCTCCCGCTGACCTGCAATAGTGGTGGCTTCCGGAAGACGAAGATCAAAAACACCGATCTTTTCGCATATGTTGTCATCTACACGACAATGGGCGAGGCAGAATGGCCCGACTTCTTCGATGTCGAGAACGGCATCTTCCGCTACTATGGCGACAACCGCCGTCCCGGTCATGAACTGCATGATACACCTCAACACGGCAATCTCATCCTGCGTGACGTCTTCCAGTGGCTGAACAGCCAGACCGATTTGAAGAAGATCCCACCATTCCTCATCTTCAAGAAGGAGAAGGGCTACAATGTGAGGTTCCTCGGTCTAGCGGTTCCTGGTAACTCCAATCTGCATCAAAACCAGGAACTGGTGTCATTCTGGCGGACTCTAGGAAATGAGCGCTTCCAGAACTATGAGGCATACTTTACCGTCCTTGACACCAAAGGCGACTCAATCTCCAAGGAATGGCTTCAGGCCAGAATCGATGGCGACCCGGACAGCGACCGGCTGGCGCCTCAGGCCTGGCGTTCCTTCATGAAGAAGGGGCGTGAGGGCATCGCTCCGCTCAAGTCCAAGCGCAACATCCGCTATCCACCAAAGAAGGAGCAACTTCCGAGCGATGAGTCTGATCACGTCATGCTACAAATTATCCGCGACCGGTATGCTTCCTTCCCCCAAGACTTCGAACTCTGCGCCACCAGAATTCTCGAGCTGATGGATCAGAACTTCGTCCGTATGGACGTGACCAGGCCCTGGAGAGACGGCGGACGGGACGCGGTTGGCTTCTACCGGATTGGATCAGGCGAAGGCAGCATCACTATAGACTGCGCGATGGAGGCAAAGCTGTACGGTGACAACCATGCAGTCGGCGTCAAGGAGATGTCCCGTCTCATCTCCCGTATACGGTATCGGCAGTTCGGCGTACTCGTTACCACTGGGTTCATCGACAGACAGGCGTACATGGAAGTCAAAGCAGATGGCCATCCAATAATGATAATCACCGGCATGGACATCATCAACATCCTCAAGTCGTGCCAGATTAGCACAAACGAGGCCTTGAAAGCCTGGCTAGACTCAATCGAGAAGGGTGAGGCCATGATCGACCAGCAGGACTGATAGGATGATTCCTTATCCGAAGCCGATGAATGCGGCAGTATCGAAAACGATGAAAGGGAATAAGAAAGAAGATACGAAGCCGGAACTCATCATTCGTAGACGTCTTAGGGAAGCCGGATACACCGGATATCGCCTCCATTGGAAGAACGCTCCTGGCCACCCGGACATTTGCTTTCCAGGACGCAAGATTGCCATCTTTATAAATGGCTGCTTCTGGCATAGTTGTCCCCGCTGTAATATCCCCATCCCGTCACATAATAACGCCTATTGGATGCAGAAACTCGAACATAACAAGAAGCGTGATCTGGAAGAACTAAATCAACTGAATAGCGAGGGCTGGACTACGATAGTGCTGTGGGAATGTGATATAAAAGGGGACGATGGACAAGCGACCACCCAACAAGTCATAAAATTACTCGAAAAAAACCATCCAGAGCGATTCTATTCGAACTTACCCCTCAATAACATGCTACCAGACATATATGGTGAAACCGATGTTGGTGTGTATTATGGCGCCAGAACTGCAGACTGAACCGTGCACCAAAAGTGCTGCTGTAGGCATGCCGCCAACGATCGAGACTTCAGGTGGAACAGAAGTAGTCGAAAAACCATCGTTGACATTGTCAATAACTTGCGACAAGGCCCCAGTGACTTCGCTTGGCCCCTCTAATTTTATTAATTCCGTTCCATTAACCCACAAGACAAGAAGTGGTATAGTGGGTCGTCCTCGGCATAATTTCAACTACGTTGACCTTTTTGCCGGAATCGGCGGCTTCCACCAAGCCATGCAACATCTCGGTGGAAGATGCGTCCTAGCCTGTGAAATTGATGCGGCCTGTCAAACCCAGTATCGGGCCAATTATCCGCATACCCCATTGGTCGGCGACATTCGTCAATATGACCCGACCGGCCTCAAAGACTATACTGTGCTCTGTGCAGGATTCCCCTGTCAGCCATTCAGCAAGGCAGGACAGCAACAAGGCTTCAACGATAAGAGAAGCGGCGACCTGTTCTATCATGTCCTTAAGTTCATCAGGAGCAATCCACAACTCAAGTTCATCATCCTTGAGAACGTTAGAAACCTGGCAGACAAGAAAGAGAACTGGCAAGAAATCCAAGATCGCCTTACCGAATTGGGATTCTGCATCACACGTGAGCCGATTATCGTCTCCCCTGTGAGCCTAGGCATCCCGCAGACACGGGAAAGGGTCTTCATTCTTGGTATCCGCAATAACGTTCGCGATAAAACCAGACTAAAAGATGAGTCTTGCATCTCTCGCGAAGATCTGAAATTGTCTCAAGATTGTCGTAAGAGCAAATGCACAGCCGAGGCTGCATTCTCTATTCTACAGAAACGTGTTTCAAACAAATACATGGTATCTGACGAGCAGGCGGAACTCATCAAGGCCTGGGATGAGTTCCGGGAGAAGGTAAAGATCAGCACCATTGGCTTCCCGATATGGATATTCTGCTTTGGGTGCGACATCGATGATGATGAAAAGTTCCGCCAGTCTATCAACTACTATTCAATGCCTAAATGGAAGCGGCGGTTCGCTGACCACAATCGTGAGCTTTACAAGACCAATCGCACAGTTATCGACGAATGGGTCAAGAAGTATCACATGCTGAATCGGATAAAAATCCACCAGAAGTTCGAATGGAACTGTGGAACTGATTGCCGTAGCGCAAAGGACTGCATCATCCAGTTCCGTCAGTCGGGCATAAGGTTCAAACGTCCGGACTATTTCCCTTCACTAGTGGCCATGACCTCCAATACACCGATTATCTGGGATGACCACAAGAAGAACTTCCGGCACATCACCCCTAAAGAAGCCTCTCGGATTCAGAGCTTCGATCCTCATTATAAGGTTAGAGTGAGCGACAAATGCAGTTACCATCAGTTTGGCAACTCGGTGAATGTAGACGTAGTCAGAGAATTAGGATCCAGACTATTCCAACTGGAGATGAAACAATGAGTGACAGCATTCAAATTAACATTCGTCCGACCACTGGCGTGTATGCAAAGTACAGATACCTTAGCTACAAGCCTTGGACTGCAGTTGCCGAATTCATTGACAACTCTACTCAAAGCTACTTCGATCACCGTGATGAACTGAAGCAGACCGAAGGCTTCGATCGTCTGCATGTAAAGGTGGAGTACAGCCAAACCAACGGTACGATGGTTATTACAGACAATGCCTATGGCATGGAATTTGAGGACTTCAAACGGGCCATTACACTGGACAGCCCTCCGAAAGATACGAGCGGACGCAATGAGTTCGGTATGGGCTTGAAAACCGCAGCATGCTGGTTTGGAAATTGTTGGACCGTCAGATCAACCCAACTGGGCTCCAATGTCGAATACACCGCCACAGTCGATGTCGATGACCTTTCCAAGTTCAAGCCCGATTTCATCGACATGCAGAAGAATCTTGTCAGCCACAGCGAACACTACACTATTATCACGATAGAAAAACTAAATAAGAAGATCATCGGCGGCCGGGCCATCAGCAAAATGAAGGACATGCTCAAGAGCATGTATCGCGAAGATTTGCGCAGCGGAGAAGTCTGCATTACATACAATGGGGACTCGCTTCAGTACACCGCTCCGGGAATTTACATCGACACCAGCGGTAGAACTTGGAAAAGGGACATTACATTCGCAGTAAGCCATGACAATGAAGAACTTCCAGTCTCCGGATACATCGCCATCCGTGATGTAGGCAGCGTTGAGAACTCAGGCTTGACGCTGATGCGTAGAGGCCGGGTAATCGAGAATAACTATCGTCCGACCGAGATTTTCGGTCAAGCGAACTCCTACCCGTACCAGCGTATAATTGGCGAGTTAAAGATGGATAAATGGCCAGTTACTCAAGCAAAAGACAAGTTTGATTGGGAAAACGACGACCTTGAAATCACGTTCATCAACATGCTCAAGCCCCTGATGCAAGAGTATGTGAATAAAGCTGCAACTATCAGGAAAGTGGCAGTTGTTGATACTGAAAAAGTAATCAAGAATGCAGTGTCTAGCCTTCATTCAGTAACGGCAGCAAAGGTCACCGCCATTGATGATGGCGCTGTCCTAACTACTGTCGTCCCACCCAAGGATGCGAACGGCTGCACAGAAATATTCTCAGATACCACCGTCAACAAGAAGAGTAAAAGCAGTGAGGATGGAACTGTTCCAACCGAGCCAACAGAGTCGACATTGGTTGGCAGCAAGGACCACATTGTTGAATTCAAGTATGATGGCGAGAAGTATCGGTTTAAAGTCAGCTTGGATGATAGCAACTCGGAGAGAGCATGGATCGTTCACAGCGTAGAGAAGGACGATGATGGCGATATCCACAACGTCATAGTGAATCTCGCTCATCCGTTCTTCAAGAATTACCGGAACGATAGCAAATGCTCCGAGATGCTTGTGTGCCTTGCAATCTCGATGGTCTTATCAGAGGTTGTAGCGAAATACACTGCCACAGACGGCATGGTTGAGCCTTCGTATATTCGTAATGAAATGAATCAGGCCATGAAGTCGGCACCTAGCGGGTTATCGCCCAAGGACAACTGAGAGCACCATGACAGCCTACTACACCATGAGCGTCGAAAAGCCGCTCCCTTGGCCAGTGAAAGTCGATGGCCCTTACAAGGAGATGATGGTCGAGTCACTCATACGCAACGACTTACCTGCCAACGCAGTTGACACCACCTTCAACAATGCCTCCGAGATACTGACTCAATGTCCTGATCCTAGCGATCAAAACACGGTATCGAGAAAAGGCCTGATGATCGGCAAGGTCCAAAGTGGAAAGACCTCCAACTTCCTATCGCTCATAGCCTTGTCCTTTGACAATGGGTATAAGCTGGCCATCGTGATTGGAGGCGTTACCAATGACCTGGTAAAGCAGAATACCGACAGCATTCGTGACTACTTTGACAATAACAAGCCTGGTGCTAACACCGTCATCCTCTCTTCAAGCGATAAGGACGACATCAGCAGCGAGATTGTAAAGCAACACATCAAGAACGACAAGCGGGTCATTCTAGTCCTACTCAAGAGCGCGAACCGTTTAGAGGGCGCCGAGAGTCTCTTCGATGATACGTATCTCAACTCACTCCCTGTACTGATAATCGATGATGAAGGTGATCAGGCCACGCCTAACACCAAGGTAAAGAAGGGCGGTCAAAGCTCCACATATCAGGCCGCGATGAACCTGGCAAAACACATCAATCGCGTTTGCTTCATCTCTGTCACCGCGACTCCACAAGCGAACTTCCTGATAAGCGTCTTTGATGAACTTTCTCCAGACTTTGGGAAACTGATCACTCCGGGCGAGGGCTATTGCGGCCTCGATGTTTTCCATGGGACCGATCAGGACCGCTATATCCGGAGAATTGAGGATGAAGAGAAGAACGACCTGCTGGAAGAAGGAACACCAGAGTCATTCTATCGTTCTCTTTCTGATTTCTTCGTAGGGGCCGCCATCCTTCGTAGCAGGGGAGATGAAAAAAAGCATTCGATGCTCGTTCATCCCAGCCAAAGGGTTACTGACCACGACACTGTTGGAATGAAGATCAATAGCATCCTTCGCCGCTGGAAAACACTGGCAGAATCATATTCTCCCGAGCAGCTGGACACTTCTTTCTTGACATTACGGAAAAGATTCCAAAAGTCGTATGAAGACTTCAAGACCACCTGTGATGGCCTCTTACCGTACGAACTGCTAGAACCATTGATTGTCAAATGTATTGCTAGAGAGTGCGGCCCACGTTGCTGGATCTGCAACAGTCAACAGGATGAGATGAAGCAAGGCCGTGACTTCGATCTGAACATCTACGTCGGCGGCAACCTTCTCCAACGCGGCATGGTTGTCAAAGGACTGACCGTCACGTATATTCCGAGATGCGCAAAAACCATAACCACGACCGATACGACAGAACAGCGCGCCAGGTGGTTTGGCTATAGATCTGATTATCTGGATGTCTGCCGCGTTTATATGACGATCAAAGTTCAGAGTGAATACTATGACATACGCAAAGATGATGAAGATCTCTGGAGAACTATTAGCAATGCCCTGGACAGGGGGGTTACTTTCAAAGAGATACCTCGTATCTTAAAGAACAGCAACGACAGCTTAACTCCCACCCGCAAAAACATCGTTTCTACCTGCAAAGTGAGTATTAGCGAGGGATGGCGGCAGTCCAACTGTGTTATCAAGGATCCCGCCGTCATCGAGCACAATCTCGAGATCTCAACAGCATACCAGCAAGAAACACACCCGATTCTGACGTCCTTCAGCTCCAACAACACTCAGAACCATGCAGTCGCGCTTAGCAGACTCCTGAGCAACGTTCGCAACGACTTCCTGGATAAACTATGGCTTTCAGATGAATCGAATATCAATGAGGCTGTGTTGAACGACCTATACACCATCTTTGAAAAAAGCAATGTGGATCCGCTGGTCGACGTAGTCTGGATGAGAAATGACATCGGTGAAGAGAGAGGCCCCAAGGAGAATGATGGCTTCGTTCAGCTCCTCCAAGGTACTAATGCGAAAGACCCAGATGATAGAGACAAGTATCTTGGAGACCGTGACATCCGCTTCAGCCCCGATAACCAAAACCTAATCCTTCAGATTCATAGAATGAGGCTGAGAGGAGAGCCAAACAACGAACATATCGTTCTGGCTCTTTACATAAGTGACTATTACATCAAAAAAATCACGCCCCTGATTGAAAACGAGGACGAACATGAACACTCAACTGAACAAGAATGATATTATTACCGCGCTGGCACAGTTGAACGAATTGCCTCCAGAAAACGAATATCGTTTGATCAAGTCCAACGATGACGACGTTTATTATGGAAAGGATCACTCAGGTCACTTCGTTTTTGTAATCAGATCTGAAGAACCTAAGCGCCTACCCATCATGAAGACGACCGGCCTTCTGGTGCTTAACACAAACGCTCATTGCGTATTCGACCACAAGATCAACCAAGAAGGTCTCACTGCGCATGTGTTGACTTGCTTGAGCATCAACAGCCTAGATCAAGATGCCTTCATACGCCTTACTGCTGCATTCTTGGAACAGTCTCATAAGAACGATGACGTGACGGCGTTTTTTGATTCACTGACTAGGCTTTTTAAGAGAGATGATTCTCGGGACGATCTTACAATGCAGGGCCTATTCGGCGAGCTCTATGCCATTAAACACTTGGATTCACTGGGCATCAAGATTTACCCATATTGGCAAAGTCAGGATCGGATGAAGTTCGACTTCACCATCGATTCTCGTAAGCGCATGGATGTGAAAACGACTACGAAGCAGGATCGCGTTCATCATTTCCGTCATGAACAGTTACGTTTGGACCTTTATGACATACTTATTATGTCCATTCAACTTCGTCCTTCCGACAAGGGCGTGACGATGCTAAGCCTGGTGAACTACACACGCGATCTTTATGCCTCAGATTACAGGCGCTTAATGATCATCGAGGAAATGATCAAGAACTACTCGACGGAAGAACTTAGTGAAATGTGCTATGATTCTCAGATTCTTGAAGAAAATATAGCATTCTTTGATGCAACCGACGTTCCTCGGTTCAAGGAGCCGAGCCCCGTGGGAGTGTCGAACGCCGAATATGATGTGGACCTGACTTCATCGAAGCCGATGAGTGCGGAATCTCTAAAAACCTGGTTCAAGGACCTCTCGAATACTGACGAATGATTATCGCTAATGCAGAATCACGGTCTGAACCACTTGAACTCGAGGTACTCGACCTGCTCGCTGACCCGGCAGAAGAGGATCTCCTTCTTCACGCCGCCCGACAGCCGCACCGTCCGCGAGATCTCCGGCCACATAGTGACCTTCGACGCCGGCACCGCGTGCACCAGATACCGCGCGTGGCACTCGTCCGGCGAGCCCTCGTATACCCGGAAGTGGGTGCCGTACTTGAAGCCGGTCTTGACGACCAGCCCCCGCTCCCGCAGGTCGGTGTACGTCCGCAGCCGCAGGTCGAACTCATCCTGCGACTGCTGCCCGAACCGCACCAGCTCGTCCCGCGTCATCGGCTTGCCTTCCGACGAGAGCACACGCAGCTCGCCCGTTCCGATCAGATAGCAGGCCTCGATCAGCGAGAGCTGCAGCAGACCCTGCATGTCCTTGCCGTAGAACGCCTCGGTCCACAGCGTCTGCCCGGCTTCGCGGTCGAAGACGAACACCCGGTCGCTGATCAGCTTCCCGGCCACCAGCTCGACCCGCTCGCCCGAAAGCATCGACCCGCGGGGGTCCTTGCGAGACATGTCGTAGTAGGTGAGGTCGCCCTCCTCGTCCACCACGCCGTACAGCAGCTGCTTGCCCTTGTCCGCGGTCTGCGCGATCTCCCGTGCGAAGACTGTGATGTCCAGCGCGGTGCGCTCGGACACGGCGCAGACCATGTAGAGCGGCCGGGCGCTGCTGACGGTCTCCCCGCGGGGGTAGACACAGAGGTCGAAGCTGCCGGTCTCCGGCTTCACGATGAAGCCGCGCTCGCGCAGGTCCCGATAGACGATGTACTTGATGTCGAAGTCGTCGCAGACGCCGGAGGCATAGTCGAAGAGAGCCTCGAACGGCATCTTCTTCCCTTTCAGTGTGACCTCGAGGCGCTCGGCCTCGACCAAGAACACCGCCTCAACGAGGTCGAGCTCGAGCCCGCCGCCGTGCATGGGGTAGCCGAAGTTGCCCTTGCTGAAGACCTGGTTGCCCTCCTTGGCATCGCGGATGAAGACCGAGACGTCCTCGAGCTCGCCTGACATAGCCGGTGTTACCGAGCGTGCGTATTTATGCTTTCACGCTTCGGCGCCCTCCTTCCGCTTCCGCCGGCGGATGCAGAAGAAGGCCATCAGTACGAGGGCTGGCAGCAGGATCAGGCCGATGATCGCCCATGCGAGGCCGACGCCAACCGTTGACCCGGAGCCGCTGGCCGCAGCGGCATCCGCCGCCAGACCGGTGGCCGTGACCACACCGTCTGATACGGCCGTGAAACTCAGGGTGCGCAGGCCCGCCTGCCCGTTCAGATGCAGGAAGGCGTCGTCCGCATTCCAGCCGTCAGCAGCTGTCAGCGAGACCGTGACCTGGCTGCCATATGGGACCGTGACCTGCCCGGCAGTCAGGGCCTGCCCTTTAATCTGGTAGACCGCGCCCTCGGCATAACGGAAATCATAGGTAACCGGCCCGTGCACGGCAGATCCGCCCGCCGGCCCGCCCGCCGGCAGCCCGAAGACTGCGTAGAACTCCTGGCCCAGAGAATAATTGTCAGGCAGTCCGCTGACAGACTGTCCGCCGGTCATGGCATCATACCATCCAGTGAAGGCGTAGCCGCTCGGTGCGGCGAGCGTCGACAGGGGATACGCCGGCAGTCCGCTACTGTCGGCCAGCCGGACTACCCGCGCGTAATCGTACGCGATCGTGCCGTCGGTGGTCCTCAGCCACTGGGAGATGATGCTCGGCGGCCATGTTCTGACGTCGATGTTCCCGCCGCGGTAGATTTCCAGCAGGACGCCCTCGCCGGGATCCGTCGCGATGGTCAGATAGCCGGGGTTATCGGCCGGCGGCTCCATGACAGCCGGCGGCACGCCGTACACCAGATGCCCCCTCACCGACAGGAGGCTGCCGGAATGCGGGCCATTGCTGCTGTATACCGCGCCGGCCCCGACCGTCAGGTCGGTGACAGCCAGTGTGTATCCGATGCCGAGGTCGACGGCAATCCCGTCCTTAAGAACAAACGGCTGACTGCCGAGGTCGACGCTCTTCCGCAGCAGGAGAGTATCTCCGCCGTCGGCAAGCCCGTTCAGAGCCCGAAGGCTGCCGTAGGTGTAATGGCCAGCAATCCGGACCGTCTCGGCGTCGACACTGCCGTCGAATGCCCCGGTTATAACGCCCGGCATATCCATATAGCCGTTGGCGACCTCGACGGATCCCTGGACAATCTCCAGCTCTCCGCCGACTGTCAGCGAACCGGCGGCCGTGCCCGTGCCGATGACTAGCCTGTCTGTCGCAGCATTCAGGATGACCGCCGTACCCAACGGCACCTGAAGGCTTCCGGTGATCTCCTGACCGCCTAGACCGAAGGCTTCCGCCGGCGCGTCGGCTAGCGCGGCCGCCAGGTCTGTATAGGTGCCGATAAAGGGTGCCGCGGCGCCGCTGACAACGAGTGTTCCGGTGATGCCATTCTGCGGCAGGTTCAGAAGGTCGCCTGCCGCGACGGTCATCCTACCTCCGGCTATTGCAATGTTCCCCCCGCTGCTGAGCGTCGGATAGGTCGTGCCGCTGACATGAGTCATATCCAACGTACCGACTATAGTGAGCACGGCACCACTTGCGACCTCCAGATTGCCGGCGGCGAGCGCGCCGCAGAGCTCTACCGTGCCAGCAGACAGTGTCCCGTCAACCACTGAGCCCGAGTCCAAAGTCAGTCCTGCCGCGGCAGCACCTGTGACGCAAGTGCTTCCTCCAGTAGTCAGTTTGCCCGTGTAACCGTTCATCTGCAGTTGCCCGAGGTCCACCCTGATCTCGCTGCCGGCGGTGCCACCGCTGACTGAGAACGTCTCACCGCGAACTGTAAAGGCGCCGCCGCTGAAATCGACTCCCCGGAAACTGGCTGTCACGACTGGGGCGCTGAGCGTTCCCGTAGCGAAGCCGACGGTCCCGATGAAATTCAGACCTGACGGCACCGTCAGGGTTCCATCGCCGGTGAAATAGAACGTGTCGGTCGCCGTTTCCTCTGTCACTGTCTGCGCGCCGATCACCATACAAACGGACTCGGCGCTGCTGCCGTCGGCGACGGCCGTCAAGCCTACCGCACCTGCAGCCAGTGCCAGCAGGACCGCGAGCACACATACAAATTGCGTAGATCGCTTCATCTGAAATTCCCCGCGACGGTCGCTTCTGCCGCCTACGCAAACATATCGGAATACAGCTTATAAAACGCCTACCGACTCCTCCTTTTAAGAGCCACACCGCCATCTCCGGATCATATGGCCGCCGCCCCTTCCTTCCTGGACTACCTCGCCGCGCAGAAGGTCCACCCTTGGCTGTCTGACCTGGCCGGCGAGGCCCTCGCCGCCCACCGGGCGCTCGACCCGACCGTCGTCAACCGCCTGGCGGACGCCTTCGCGGAGTACGTCGACCACGACTACTCCTGCGAGCGCTTGGCCGGGCTCGTCCGGACCCATGGCTACCAGGTGCGGGAGCTTCCCGGCCTCTTCTTCACCGTACTCCTGCCCGGCGGCGAGGCCACCGTCTTCGTCACCGGCGAGTCCGAGGTTCCCTACCGGGACGACCGCACAATCTCGCTCGGCCCGTGGAACATCTCCGTGCACCGGGGCGTGGAGTATGTTCCGTACTTCGCGGCCGGCCTGTTCACCTGGCTGGACCCGACTCATCCCAAGGTGCGCCAGCAGCGCATTGACTACCACTGGCCGGACGAATCGATCCCCGGCCGGTGAGAGAAGGTTAAGAATAGCCGCCCTGCCATACAGACAGCATGTTTGCAATCGCTGACCGGGGACGGGCGCAATGATCGCCGGCTTCCGTGAGTTCACCGAGCAGAATGGCGTGGGCGCGAAATCATTCCTGGACACCGAGCGGTGTCTCCTCGCTCTGCAGATGGTCGGCTGCTCCGACCTGTTCCTGATGCAGAAGGCCTTCGCGAAATACGCACAGAACGACATGAGCGTGGAAAAGATGGCCGCGCTCATCGCCACCCAGGGCTACCCCGTGCAGAACCAGGACGAAATCAGTTTCGAGACCGAGATCCAGGGCCGCCCGGTGACCGTCTACGTCACCTGCTGCGGTGTGACCCCGGTCAAGGGCCGCCGGACCATCGCGCTGGGCGCTTGGAACGTCTCTTACCGCGACCACATCGAGTTCTACCCGTTCTTCGCCGCAGCGCTGTTCGACACGCTCGACCCCTCCGCACCCCGGGATCCCGGACTGTGAAAAGTTACGGTATATAGTAAAGATTACTGGAAATTTCCTTGAAATTTACTGTATAAGATAAAAAAAATAATCAGAGACTATCCGCCCCCTCAAGGGGCGGAAGTGTTTTCTTCAGTCGTTCTCGGGCATCGCCGAGCTAGCGAGGGTCCCGTTCAGGTACTGCCAATACCCGTAGAG
>Ga0183095_10346_pt1 | contig 85682 bp, 62 predicted proteins | sample BioMet4_FD_130346 | JGI IMG/M metagenome (GOLD analysis project Ga0183095, IMG submission 130346) | Microbial communities from bioreactor (seeded with sewage sludge) at LBNL, California, USA - Biofuel metagenome 4 (v2) (version 3) | ecosystem: Engineered > Bioreactor > Anaerobic > Unclassified ...
GGCGACTTAAAAGATAAAGAATAATCTAAAAAATCAGAGCAATGAAAGAAGAAATAATCATAGCTGGATTTGGTGGACAAGGAGTCTTGTCTATGGGTAAAATCCTTGCCTATTCAGGCTTAATGGAGAATAAAGAAGTTACCTGGATGCCTGCTTACGGACCAGAACAAAGAGGAGGAACAGCGAATGTTACTGTTATTGTAAGTGACGAAAAGATTTCCTCTCCTATCTTAAGTAAATACGATACTGCAATTATTTTAAATCAACCTTCTTTAGAGAAATTTGAGAGCAAGGTTAAACCTGGTGGAGTATTGATTTATGACGGATACGGAATTATCGTTCCCCCTACCCGTAAAGATATTAATGTGTATCGCATAGATGCTATGGATGCTGCCAACGAAATGAACAACACCAAAGCATTCAATATGATTGTATTAGGGGGATTATTAAAAATTCGTCCGATTGTTACCATAGAAAGTGTTATCAAAGGATTGAAAAAGACTCTTCCGGAACGTCATCATCATCTGATTCCGATGAATGAAGCCGCTATCCAGAAAGGAATGGAATTAATTAAGAAAATATGATAGCTAAAATCAAGCAACTACTTGAAGAAGTTGAAACATTAAAAGCCGCTAATGCTGAAGAATTAGAAGCCCTTCGTATTAAGTATTTAAGTAAAAAAGGAGCAATTAATGATCTGATGGCTGATTTTCGTAATGTGGCAGCCGATCAGAAAAAAGAAGTTGGAATGAGACTAAATGAGCTGAAGACTAAAGCTCAGGAACGTATCAATGCTCTGAAAGAATCTTTTGAGGGTCAGGACAATGGTGCCTGCGATTTAGATTTAACCCGTTCTGCTTATCCAATAGAGTTGGGAACACGTCATCCTTTATCTATTGTTAAAAATGAAATTATTGATATTTTTGGCCGTCTGGGATTCAGTATTGCAGAAGGGCCCGAAATTGAAGATGACTGGCATGTGTTCTCTGCACTGAACTTTGCAGAAGATCACCCGGCACGAGACATGCAGGATACATTCTTCATAGAATCTCATCCGGATATTATTTTGCGTACGCATACCTCTTCCGTACAAAGTAGGGTTATGGAAGTTACCCAACCTCCTATCCGTATTATTTGCCCGGGACGTGTGTATCGTAATGAAGCAATAAGCTACCGTGCCCACTGTTTCTTCCATCAGGTAGAAGCTCTTTATATTGACAAAGATGTGTCGTTCACTGACCTGAAACAAGTACTTCTGCTTTTTGCAAAAGAGATGTTCGGGGCAGATACCAAGATTCGTCTCCGTCCAAGTTATTTCCCATTCACAGAACCTAGTGCTGAGATGGATATCAGCTGTAACATCTGTGGCGGTAAAGGTTGTCCTTTCTGCAAGCATACCGGATGGGTGGAAATCCTCGGTTGCGGTATGGTTGATCCTAATGTTCTCGAAAGCAATGGCATCGACAGCAAGGTTTATTCCGGCTATGCCCTTGGAATGGGAATTGAACGAATCACCAATCTGAAATATCAGGTAAAAGACCTTCGAATGTTCTCAGAAAACGATACTCGGTTCCTGAAAGAATTCGAAGCGGCAAACTAACTTAATATAGGTAATTAATATGGGGATAATGAATAGCTCAATAAACTGAATTATTCATTATCCTTATTTATTATCTTCCCTAATAATCATCTTATGGCAAAAGACAAACTAGTTACCCGCAGTTATATCTTTATTCTGGCTGCGAATTTTCTATTGTACTTTGGCTTTTATCTATTACTACCCATACTTCCATTTTATCTCACGGAAGTTTTTCATTCAAGTAATGCTACCATAGGAATCATTCTTTCTTGTTACACGATAGCAGCGCTCTTCATGCGCCCTTTTTCCGGATATCTACTTGATACATTTGCCAGAAAGCCACTCTATTTATTCGCCTTTTTTATCTTTACCGGTATATTTGTGGGCTACCTGTTTGCAGGAGTACTTACATTATTTACTATCCTGAGAATTATTCACGGCTTTGCTTTCGGCACAGTAACAGTGGCCGGAAACACAATTGTGATAGACATTATGCCCTCTTCCCGAAGAGGGGAAGGTCTTGGATATTATGGAATGATGAATAATACTGCAATGAGCATCGGTCCCATGGTTGGATTATTCTTGCACGAAGCCTATTCGTTTGAAGTAATCTTTACCTGTGCATTTATATCCTGCTGCATTGGTCTTCTGATGGCTTTTCTGGTAAAAACGCCAACTAAACAATCTGTAAAACGAGAAGCGATCTCGCTGGATCGTTTCATCCTGTTAAAAGGGATTCCGGCAGGGATAGACTTAATGCTGCTTTCTGTGCCTTATGGCATGACTACAACTTATGTAGCCATGTACGCCAAAAACATGGGGATAACCAGTGGCACAGGTTTATTTTTCACATTTATGGCGATAGGTATGGCTGTTTCACGTCTTTTTTCAGGCAGGCAGGTAGACAAAGGACGAATAATCAATGTAATCTCTTGGGGTATGTATCTGGTTTGTTTTTGTTACTTCCTGCTCTCTGCCTGCAATATTTTAATGAAATATAGCAGTATGATTACTACCATCATATTCTTTGGCATTGCACTATTATTAGGAATTGGTTTTGGAACCATGTTTCCAGCGTTCAACACACTTTTTGTGAATCTGGCTCCAAATGCTCAGCGGGGAACGGCAACATCTACCTACCTTACTTCATGGGATGTAGGTATTGGAGCCGGAGTGCTGACTGGAGGCTATATAGGACAATTCGCAACTTTCGACAAAGCTTTCTTCTTCGGAGCCTGCCTGACAGTCTTTTCCGTTATCTATTTCAAGAAGAAGGTTGCGCCTCACTTTGAAGAAAATAAATTAAGATAATATGAGCAAGAAAGAATTATACAGCAAAGTAATAGAGTGGTTCAAAGAAAACATGCCTGTAGCAGAAACCGAGCTGAATTATAATAGTCCATATGAACTATTGGTTGCTGTAATTCTTTCGGCACAATGCACAGATAAACGGGTAAATTTAATTACTCCGAAGCTTTTTCACGACTTTCCTACAGCCGAGGCATTAGCCGCAAGTTCTCCGGAAGTTATTTTTGAATACATCAGAAGTGTTTCTTATCCAAACAACAAAGCCAAGCATCTGGTAGGAATGGCACAAATGCTGCATAACGATTTTCACGACGAAGTACCATCCGATCTTGACTTGCTGGAAAAGATGCCCGGAGTGGGAAGAAAGACAGCCAACGTGATTCGTGCGGTAATATTCAACAAAGAAGCAATGCCTGTAGATACACATGTATTCCGGGTATCAAACCGCATTGGTCTGACAATAGATTCTAAAACGCCTCTGACTACGGAGAAAGAATTGGTCAAGTACATTCCGGGAGAATTGCTGCCCATTGCTCATCACTGGTTGATCCTTCACGGAAGATACGTCTGTACAGCAAAAAAACCGAAATGTGACATCTGCGGGTTAAAATTGCTATGTAAGTATTACAAAAGCGGAAATAATGTAATAAATTGAAAGGCAGAAGGCGTAAAAACCGTAAAGAATTAAATAATATTTAATTGATAAGCAGGAAATAATTAATACCTTTGCATTCGCATTAAAAAAAATCAGAATATTAAATAAAAGAGAATTATGCAAACAATTGAAAAATTCAACTTTGCCGGTAAAAAGGCATTTGTTAGAGTGGACTTTAATGTTCCATTGGATGAAAACTTCAACATCACAGACGACAATCGTATTCGTGCTGCCCTTCCTACATTAAAGAAGATTATCGCTGATGGCGGTAGCCTTATTATTGGTTCTCACCTCGGACGTCCGAAAGGAGCAACTGACAAATTCTCATTAAAACATATTATTGGTCGTGTATCTGAATTGCTTGGAGTAGAAGTTCAGTTTGCAAGTGATTGCATGGGCGACGAACCTGCTGCCAAAGCTGCTGCTTTGAAACCAGGCGAAGCTTTATTGCTTGAAAACCTTCGTTTCTATGCTGAAGAAGAAGGCAAGCCAAGAGGTCTTGCTGAAGATGCTACTGACGAAGAAAAAGCTGCAGCAAAGAAAGCTGTAAAAGAAAGCCAGAAAAACTTCACTAAAGCATTGGCTTCTTATGCCGACTGCTATGTGAACGATGCATTCGGTACTGCTCACCGTGCTCACGCTTCTACAGCCCTTATTGCTAAATACTTCGATATTGACAACAAGATGTTCGGTTTCCTGATGGAAAAAGAAGTAAAAGCAGTAGAAAAAGTAATGAAAGACATCAACCGTCCTTTCACTGCAATTATGGGTGGTTCTAAGGTTTCTTCTAAAATTGAAATCATCGAAAACCTGCTTAGCAAAGTTGACAACCTGATCATTGCAGGTGGTATGACTTATACTTTCACTAAAGCTTTGGGTGGCAAGATTGGTTCATCTCTTTGCGAAGATGACAAACTGGATTTAGCTCTTGAGTTAATTGAAAAAGCAAAAGCAAAGAATGTAAATCTTGTATTGGCTGTTGATGCTAAAATTGCAGATAAATTTGCAAACGACGCTAACACTCAGTTTGTTCCGGTTAACGAAATTCCCGACGGATGGGATGGTCTTGACATCGGTCCTAAGACAGAAGCTATTTTTGCTGACGTTATTAAGAAATCCAAGACTATTCTTTGGAATGGTCCTACTGGTGTATTTGAATTTGAAAACTTTACATCTGGTTCTCGCGCTGTAGGCGAAGCTATTGTTGAAGCAACTAAGAACGGAGCATTTTCACTAGTTGGTGGTGGTGACTCTGTAGCCTGTGTAAACAAATTCGGTTTAGCAGACGGTGTATCTTATGTATCTACAGGTGGTGGTGCATTATTGGAAGCTATTGAAGGAAAAGTTCTTCCAGGAATCGCTGCTATTCAAGAAGCATAATCCTCCAAGGAAAATATATTTTAAGAAGAGAGTGCTTCAAAAGCAAAAGCGGATTCTAAGAATCCGGAAGACTTTTGAAACGCTCTCTTCTTCTTTTTTCTATAGATTAATCTTCACTGGATTTATATTCTTATGAAAAAAAACATCTTTGTTATTACTATTATATTTGCTGCAATAATCCTCACTTCCTGCAAAGGAGAAAAAAAAGTTATCAACAACAAACTGCAAGAAATAACTCTCGGCATAATGCCTTCAATGGACTATATACCTTTCGCGGTTGCTCAAAAGCAAGGTATTTATGATTCATTAGGATTAAAAGTCAACTTCGTCAGGTATCTCTCATCAAACGACCGCGATGATGCTTTTAAGTCTGGTAAGTTGGATGGTACAATAATCGATTTAACCAGAGCCATTATCATGCAGGCTAATGGTATGGGATTAAAAATTATCATGAATAATGATGGAATTCTTTACCTGATAGCTGGAAAAGATTCAGGCATTAAAAAGCTCTCCGACCTGAGAAAAATGAACATTGGCATTTCAGAAAACACGGTAACCGACTTCTCTGCAGATATGGTTTTAGAATCAGTCAATATTCTGGCTGTGAATGTAAACAAACCTAATATCAGCAAAATGCCTGTCCGCCTGGACATGTTACAGAACGGGCAAATTGATGCTTCTTTCTTTCCCGACCCCTATGCAGCAGTAGCAATAAGCAATGGACATAAGTCATTAATATCTACTAAGGATTTAGGTATCAGTGCAACCATAACAGCCTTTACTGAAAAATCGATAAAAGAGAAGAGAGAAGAAATTAAGGCGCTAGTGCAGGGATACAATCTCGGAGTGAAGTTTATTAAAACGCATCCCAGAAAAGAATGGAGCAGAATTCTTTCTGAAGACACAGAACTGCCGGGATCAATTATCGGGAAAATTCCTTCCCCTAATTATCAGGAGGCTAAACTTCCAAAAGCAAAAGATATTATGGCCAGCATTGTGTGGCTCAAAATAAAGCAGCTGATTCCTGAAAACTACAACGAGAAAAATTTAATAGACAGTACATTTATTAAAATACCATAGCCTTAATTCTTAAAAGTATAACCAATACTTTTTGAATCCTTGTACAAAAGAATATATTCTTCTGTACAGATGAATTAATTGTTTTGTACAGAAGATTGCATTCTTTTGTACAAAACATTATTCTTTATTGCCCAATAAGTAAATAAAACAACTCTTTGGATAAATTTCTTCCGCAGATAATATCAGAATGAAAAGCATGACAAATTATTTCTGACCACTTATTAATAAACAAAGAATCACTCAAAAGAGAAAATACATGCAAGAATAAGGAATAAAGATTAGGATAAATTAAGGCAGCCAATCTAAATATTTTTTTATCTTTGTTTGTTATAAAGAGATAACTAATAGCACAAAACTATGAACGAAGCAGCCATTAACGAAGAATATGAAAGAATTGTCCAGTTACTGGACAAGAAAAGATTATCTGAAGCATTAACCCGTATGGAGGTCTTTACTCAGGATTTGTCTGACTGGACGCTAAAGAACTCGTTGGAAGAGTTACAAACGTCCTATCGCTATATGTTACAGTATATGCAACAAGGCATTACAGATCCGGAACGTAATAATCTCTACAAAAGACTATTGACCACAGCATATAAACTGGCGGACAAAGCGCGTATTAATAAACTTATTCCAAACTCTACAGAATATTATTTCGATCGAAGAAGATATCATAAATTTGTTCCGCTTCGGTCGCTGCCAGCTGTACAATTGGAACTGGAAAGTTACACTGAGGACATGGCCGTAGGCAAACTACTTCATTACACTGAGAAGCAGGCTGCCGAACTTGCCGCCATTCGCAGACGTCATGAGACTGCTATATCGGAACTTTTTTATATCCTGTGGTTATCAGATCACTGGGAAATACAAGAAGAAGAAGAGGCTCGTAGCTTTCTGCAGTCCTCACTGGTTCAAATCAATGATCTTTCTTTATTTGTCAGTGCGTTAACATTGAGTCTGATGGAATTTTTCGATATCCGTAAATTCATGATATTGTTTGATGCTTATCAACATAGCGCAAATGATATTAACCAACGGGCAATTGTGGGACTGGCTCTTATCATTTACCGTTACGACAGACGTTTATCTCTTTATCCGGACGTTGCAGCCCGCCTGAAATTACTGAACGAAGATGCTATATTTGCCAATAACCTGAGTTGCATACAGATTCAGCTTTTGCGCTGCCGTGAAACAGAAAAGATAGATAAAAAGATGCGGGAAGAGATTCTTCCTGAACTGATGAAGAATCCAAATCTTAGAAATGTTAAGTTCAACAACGAAGTTCCGGACGAGGATAGTGGACAAAATGATAAGAACCCTGATTGGGAGGACTGGATAGATCAGTCTGGCCTGGGTGACAAACTAAAAGAGATGAATGAACTCCAGATGGAGGGAGCAGATGTTTATATGAGCACTTTTGCCCAACTAAAGACGTATCCTTTTTTCAGGGAAATGGCCAACTGGTTTTATCCGTTTGACATGCAACACTCTGCTGTAGTACAAACCTTTTCTACAACTCCGGTGAAAAGAGATGTGCTATTGGATACAATTTACCAGTCGGGCTTCTTCTGCAACAGTGACAAGTATTCTTTCTGCTTCACCATGATGCAGGTTCCCGAAGCTCAGCGGGAAATGATGGCACAACAATTTGAAGCACAGAATGAGGCAATTAACGAAGAGAAGAATTATGATAAAATTCTGGCTTATGCTCAACATGCCGACACTATCAGCAATCAATATATACACGATCTGTACCGTTTCTTTAAGATTCATCCGCGCAGGCATGAATTCAAAGACCCATTCATGGAATCACTAAACCTGCAGCATTGTGTCACATTAAAAGATACAGTTAGTGATAGTAATAATCAGCTTACTCTTGCAGGGTATTTCTTCCACAAAAATTACTTGCTTGAAGCATGGCTGCTCTATGAGGACATAGTAAAAGACAATAAAGGGGATGCGGAAATCTATCAGAAAATGGGCTATTGCATGCAAAAGAGCAAAGGTTATGAGAAAGCAATTGAAGCCTATCTACATGCAGATATGCTGATACCGGACAATGTGTGGACCAACCGTCATCTGGCCATGTGTTATCGCCAATTAAATCAATTAGACAAAGCCTTGATCTATTATCAGAAAGTTGAAGCCGCTCAACCAGATAATCTGAATGTTCTGTCACAGATAGGTCACTGCCTGGTGGGACTCAAAAGATATGAAGAAGCCTTGAACTATTTCTTTAAGGTAGAATACCTCGATTCTGAACTGCCAAAGATATGGCGTGCTATTGCCTGGTGTTCTTTTGTTATTGGCAAACATGAACAGGCAATGAAGTACTACAATAAATTACTGGAAAAAGAGACACAGTTAATGGATTACCTGAATACCGGACATGTGGCATGGAGTCTGGGACAATTAGAAAAAGCCGTAAAGATGTATGCCACCAGTCTGGCCATGAGCGATAATCAGGAGGCTTTTCTGGAATTATTTAATAAGGACAGAGGTGATTTGATTAAACAAGGAATTAAAGAAGACGACATTCCACTCATGCTCGACCTGTTAAGATACTATCGGTAAAAATATACAAAGCAAAAGGGACTTCCGCGAATGAAAGTCCCTTTTGCTTTATGATAAATAATAGAATAACATCTGTTATCTAATGATATATTCCCAATAGGCAACATCAATCCACTTATCGAACTTCCTTCCGGTTTCTTCAAAATGAGCCACTTTCTTAAAGCCCATACGCTCATGAAGCTTGATACTTGATTCGTTGGGCAAAGCAATGCCAGCAGTAATTGCGTGAAGTGAAGTGCTTTTTAATTCAATGAGCAATTGCTTATAAAGACTTTTACCAATACCTTTGCCCGTACAGTCTCTATTCAGATAAACAGAAGCTTCAGCAGTTGCACTATATGCACATCTGTTTTTCCAGGTATTTACATAGCAATAACCCACAACTTTAGAATCTTCTTCAAACACCAGATAAGGGTATTTAGCAGAAATATCTTTAATGCGTTCAGCCATCTCCTCAACAGAAACCGGCGAAGTTTCAAATGTAATTGAAGTATTCAGCACATAGTGATTGTAGATGTTGCAAATAGCCTCAGCATCTTCTGGTTTTACGTTTCTTATCATAGCAGTTTTTTTTTAAAATCATAAAGTCTTTAGCTCGCGATAAAGACGTTGAATTGGTAATCCCATCACATTAAAGTACGATCCGGATATCTTCTCAACCCCAACAAAACCAATCCATTCCTGAACACCATAAGCACCAGCTTTGTCTAAGGGTTTATAGTTAGTTACATAGTAATCTATTTCATCGTCACTAAGTTTGGCAAACGTAACCTCACTTACAGAGGCAAAGTTCTTCTGAAAAGTTTTTGTAGTGAGACAAACCCCCGTAATCACCTGATGTGTTTTACCCGACAGGCTTCTTAGCATCTCTTTAGCCTCATCCTCATCCTGAGGTTTTCCAAGTACCTTTCCTTCAAGCCACACAATTGTATCGGCAGTAATAATCAGTTGGTCAGGCTTTATCAGATGCATATATGCATCCGCTTTACCTTTGGCAATATGAATAGGAATTTCTTCTGCCGCTAAATTATCGGGAAAAGTTTCTTCAATATCGGGCAGCGTTTTTACGCTATATTTTATTCCAAGCCCTGTCAAAAGCTCCTTTCTTCTGGGAGAGTTAGACGCAAGTACAATCTTGTAGTTATTTAAGTTATCCAACATTTTCTAAAATCTTATTCTATTACCACCCAAAAGCTTCTCCATTCATCCATTTTCCCTGGGCTTTCAACACTTGTTCCACAACATCCCGTCCGCAGCCGTAGCCTCCATTCTTATGGGAAATATAGACCGAAGCAGCTTTTACCTCAGGAGCAGCATCTGCCGGACAACAAGGAAGTCCGCAACTTTGTAGGACTTCCAGATCAGGAATGTCATCTCCCATAAAAAGGATCTCTTCATCTTCCAGATTATACTTTTTCTTAAAATCGTTATAATCCTTTATTTTTATGCTCGAGCCCAGATAAAGATCATTTATACCCAATCCCTGAAAACGGATTCGTACGGAATTTGTTCTTCCACCTGTAATAATGGCAATATGGAAACCGTGTTTTACAGCTAATTGAAGTGCATAACCATCTTTAATATTCACACATCGCATAGGCTCACCGCTTGGATGCAAAGGAATCATCTCGGCACTCAACACACCATCCACATCAAAAGCCATGGCTTTTATTTTCTTTAAATCATAATTTATTGTACTCATAATCTATGTATGCTCTTACTTAATAACTGATAGATCTGCTGCATTTCGGGCTCGTGTGATAATAACTCCAGATGCTTGTTGATAATCTTTTCATCATAACGCACTGCAGGACCTGTTTGCGCTTCCCGGGGAGAAAGAACGTGTACCTTTCTTTCTGTTTCTTCTATCAAAGGAAGCATGTAACTAAAAGGCATATCGTATTGTTCGAGCAATTTTTCTGCCAGTGCATACATATGGTTGGAAAAATTACAGGCAAAAACAGCTGCTAAATGAATCTGTCTACGCTTTTCAGAAGAAAGTTCACTAACTTCATCCGTTACACTACGTGCTAATTTCTCAAGAAGAATTAAGTCCGCTGAATTATTGCTTTCAATGAAAGTATGAATATTCCGGAAATCAACTTTTCGTTGTTTACTAAATGTCTGAAGCGGATAAAAAGCTCCTTTACGCTTAACCGAATCGGGCCAGATATCTAAAGGCAAACTACCGGAGGTATGTACCATTAATGCATGTTCCTTTCCTGAGATAATACGGGGCATTAAATCGCCCAAAACATCGTCTTTCAATGCAACAATATAAATATCGGCATCATTTATGATATTTTCAAGGGTTGTTGTATAATCACTCCCGACAGCTTCTGCCAGAGATCTGGCAGAATTTTCAGTCTGGCTATAGATCTGAGAAATTTTTATATGCTGATCATAAAAAGCTTTTGCCAGATTGGTTGCCAGATTCCCGGCGCCAATAAAAACAATTTTATTTTCCTCCATATTTATTAATATGTATTTTTTCCCATTGAAGATGATCTTCACTGAATGGTTTACGTTCCATTCCCTTATGTCCAATGGCTATAACAGACAGTACTTGCAATTGCAAAGGGATATCCAGAATTCCATGGACATATTCATCGGAAGACATTCCTGTAGCTGTAAACCGTTCACGGATTTGCACCCAACAACTACCCAATCCCATATCTTCAGCTTGCAATTGAATCATAATAGAGGCGATAGATGCATCTTCTATCCAGACATCGCTCGCCAACGGATCGGCAGTAACAACTATAGCCAATGCCGCATCAGCAATAAAACTTGCACTATGCTCTTTGCAGTGAGCCAGTTCTGCTAAAGTTTTTTTATCATCCACTACTATAAATTGCCAGGGGTTGGCACGTTTGGACGAAGGAGACATCAAAGCAGCTTTTAATAAATTTACCACTTCCTCCTGAGTCAGTTCTTCAGAAGTAAATTTTCTGATACTGCGCCTATTTTTAATTAATTCACTGAATTGTTCCATAAATATAATCTACTCGTTCATAATTCACCTACAAATATACAACTAGGAATTTGAATTCTTGGTAATAAATAATAAATTTGCATTTGTATGATATTAAAGCTTACCACATATTATCATGGGAATGACATTCCAGAGTTACCCGGGACAAACATTTTTTATTCCAAAGAGATGTTTCAAGTCTATGAAGCAACTCCGGGATACACTCCTATTTTAATTGTAGCTTATGATGAGATAGAACCAATCGCTAAGATTCTGATTGTCATCAGAAGACGAATCCGTATAATACCTTTCAGTTTTATCAACCGATGTGAGATATATGGAACAGGAGAATACTTTAATAAAAAAGCAGATGCCGAAGATATTTTCGGAGAGATGCTGGAATATATCACAAATATTGCAATTAAGGAATCTTACCTCATAGAATTCAGGAATCTGGAGAATTCGTTATTCGGATATAAAGCTTTCCGGAAGAATCAATACTTTCCTATCAACTGGATGCGGGTAAGAAACTCTCTACACAATACAACAGATTTATTGAATAGAGTTAGCGGGTCACGAAGAAGACAAATCAAAAAAGGCTATAATAATGGTGCGCAGGTATATACAGCCAATAGAGTGGAAGAGATCAATTCATTCTCCCAAATGCTCAAAGAGAATTATTCATACAACATTCGTAAACATTTTCCATGTATAGAATTCCTTGAACATTTCAACGAGAATGCAATGCATAGTGAAATGGGAAAGATTTTTATAGTAAAATATAAAGAAAAAATTATTGGAGGATCTGTTATTGTCTATTCCGGTAAAAATGCGTATTTATTATTCTCGGGAGGAATAAGGAAAAGTCATAAAAAGCTCTACCCTGGGGTTCTTGCCATTTGGGAAGCACTTAATTCTGCATATAGTGAAGGCTATGAACATCTGGAATACATGGATGTGGGATTGCCATTCAAGAAACATGGATTCAGAGATTTTGTTCTTCGCTTTGGCGGAAAACAAAAAAGCTCGCGCCGCTGGTTTAGATTCAAATGGTCTTTTTTAAATAATTTCCTGGCCAAAATATACACTTAATCTTCTTTTTACGTTATTACTAGTATACTCAAAAGAAAGCACAGAATGTTTTGTGCACAAAAAGAAACCGTTAGATATGAAATATTGTGCACTAATAGCACTTATGATATTATTATTTCCTACAGCAATTATAGCTAAGGGAACCGCTAAAGTATCCGGAATCGTGATGGACCAGGATAATAATCCGATTGAAATTGCCAGTGTAAAGGTTCAAGGAAAAGCAACTGGTACAGTGACTGATCTGAAAGGTCATTATTCGCTGACTGTATCATCTGAAGATAGCGTGGTAATCGTTTATTCCATGCTGGGATATAATACAAAGAAACGTGTACTAAGAAATCCACACGGAGAAATAACGCTTAACGTTGTTTTGCTTAATACCGGCATTGAGTTGGGAGAAGTAACAGTTACTGAAACTAAACGGCAAACAGGAATGACTGAGAAAATCAAGCCAAATGGGGCGAAGCTTATGCCGGATGCTTCAGGTGGAAATATTGAAGCATTAATAGCCACACAAGCCGGCGTTAGTTCCCATAATGAACTGAGCTCTCAGTACAATGTACGGGGAGGAAGTTTTGACGAGAACATTGTTTATGTAAACGGCGTGGAGATTTATCGTCCTTTGCTGATTCGTTCAGGGCAACAGGAAGGACTTAGCTTTATTAATCCGGATATGGTACAGGAAATAGGATTTTCTTCCGGAGGCTATGAAGCAAAATATGGAGACAAAATGTCCTCTGTTCTGGATATCACCTACAAAAAGCCCGAACGGCTGGAAGGTTCTGTCTCTGCAAGTTTGTTGGGAGCAAGTGCTTACGTAGGATATGCTAGCAAACATTTTTCCATGACTCATGGTATCCGTTATAAGACCAACCGCTATCTATTGGGGGGGCTGGACACTAAAGGAGAATACGATCCGAGTTTCCTTGACTACCAGACTTATCTTAACTGGACACCCAATAAAAGATGGGAAATAGGATTTATAGGTAATATTTCACAAAACAGATATAATTTCATACCCAAAGATCGTACCACGAAATTTGGAACTATGGCTTCCGTTCAGGAATTTAAAGTATATTTCGGAGGTCAGGAAAGGGATTTATTTCAGACCTACTTTGGCTCTGGAAATATCACCTATCATCTGAATCCCTATAATGACATAACTTTCATCTACTCAGCCTTTCATACCAAAGAACAGGAGACTTATGATATTACAGGGCAATACTGGCTAAGTTCAATAGATGGAAGCACATCAGATGGGAGTACATCCAGTGAAACAACAAGTGAAGATCAGACTATTGGTGTGGGAACTTATATGGAACATGCACGAAATTACCTACATGCCAATGTACAGAATTACTCCATTACCGGAAGCCATAAAGTAAAAAGTAACCTTATTAAATGGGGACTAGAATTCAAAAAAGAATTCATCAAGGATAAACTTCGCGAATGGGAAATGAGAGATTCTGCAGGTTATTCCCTTCCTCACACCAATAATCAAGTGGAACTGATTTATAGTTTAGCCTCAAAAAATGAGATAAGAAGCGACAGGTATTCTTTCTATGTACAAGACACTTATAAATTTTCATCAAATCTTGGATTATTCACTCTGAATACAGGAGTGCGGGGAAGTTACTGGAACTGGAATAAAGAATTTATTTTCAGTCCTCGTGCTTCAGTTGCCTTAATCCCCAGATTTAATGAGAATCTAACCTTTCGTGCCGCCACAGGAGTATATTATCAGGCACCTTTCTACAAGGAATTCCGTGATACCACTACTGTAGATGGAAATACAATTGTGACACTAAATAAAGATATAAAATCTCAGCGTTCCATCCATTTTGTTATGGCCAGCGATTATAAATTCCGTACTCTGGGACGCCCGTTCAAATTTACGACCGAACTTTATTATAAAAAGCTTAATAATCTGGTTCCTTACAACGTGGATAATGTACGCGTTAGTTATTATGGCAAAAATATGGCTAGCGGATATGCTACAGGACTTGATATGAAGTTATTCGGAGAATTTGTTCAGGGAACAGACTCATGGCTTTGTTTTTCATTGATGCAAACAGAAGAAAAGATTAATGATAAATGGATTCCCCGGCCTACCGACCAAAGATATAACATCTCATTATATTTTAGCGACTACTTCCCGGGAAATAAAAAATGGAAAATGAGCCTAAAAGCCTCTTGGGCAGACGGACTACCCTTCGGTCCTCCCCATTCCGGAAGAGAAGAAATGGTATTTCGCACCCCCCCCTACCGAAGAGTAGATATCGGTATGTCCAGACAGCTTATCGATAATGAAAACGGGGATTATAGAGGACGGTTCAGTCGTCATATCCGAAATATGTGGTTAGGTATGGATGTTTTCAATTTGCTAGGAATAAATAACGTCAATTCCTATTATTGGGTAACCGATGTGTATAACAACCAGTATGCTGTACCCAATTACCTTACATCACGTCAAATTAATGTTAGACTACTTATTGAATTTTAACTGCAAAAGAGTCTAAAATTAAATGCAGAAATATTTCTTTATTAAGAAGTAATTGACTTTCTTTGTATGGATTATCCATTAAGGATATCTAATATACTAATATAAAAATAGAATAGTCATGAAGATTTCTCACATTGAACATTTAGGTATTGCCGTAAAAAGCATTGAAGAGGCATTACCTTATTATGAAAATGTTTTGGGTTTAAAATGCTACAATATAGAAGTAGTTGAAGACCAAAAAGTTAAAACTGCTTTTCTAAAAGTTGGCGATACAAAAATAGAGCTATTAGAACCTACAAGCCCAGACAGTACTATTGCTAAATTTATTGAAAATAAAGGAGCAGGCGTTCACCATGTGGCATTTGCTATTGAAGATGGAGTTGCCAATGCTTTGGCAGAAGCAGAGACAAATGGAATCCGAATAATAGATAAAGCGCCACGCAAGGGAGCAGAAGGATTACAGATTGCTTTTCTTCATCCAAAATCTACTCTCGGTGTACTTACCGAACTCTGCGAACACTAAATTATTAACTTTAATATCATAAATTCATGAGTAACCAACTTGAAAAAGTAAAAGAGCTTATTGAACTACGCGCTCAGGCTCGCTTAGGTGGTGGCGAAAAAGCTATTGAAAAACAACACGCGAAAGGAAAATACACTGCACGTGAACGCATCGCTCAATTATTAGACGATGGAAGTTTTGAAGAACTCGATATGTTTGTGAAACACAGATGTACCAACTTCGGGCAAGAAAAAAAATCATTCCTTGGTGATGGTGTCGTTACAGGATATGGAACTATCGAAGGAAGATTAGTATATGTTTTCGCACAAGACTTCACAGTATTTGGAGGTTCTTTATCTGAAACAATGGCATTAAAGATCTGTAAAGTTATGGATCAGGCTATGAAAGTAGGTGCTCCTGTTATTGGAATCAATGACTCGGGAGGTGCAAGAATTCAGGAAGGAATAAATGCCCTGGGAGGTTATGCTGAAATATTCCAACGTAACATTCTGGCATCAGGGGTTATTCCTCAAATCTCAGGAATCTTTGGTCCTTGTGCCGGTGGTGCAGTATATTCTCCTGCATTGACAGATTTTACTCTGATGATGGAAGGAACTTCTTACATGTTCCTCACTGGACCAAAAGTAGTAAAAACGGTAACAGGCGAAGATGTTTCTCAAGAAGATTTAGGAGGTGCAAGCGTTCACTCTTCAAAATCTGGTGTCACCCACTTCACGGCTAAAACAGAAGAAGAAGGTCTGGGCATTATCAGAAAATTACTCAGCTTCATTCCACAAAATAATCTGGAAGAACCCCCACTCTTGAAATGCGATGACCCGATTGATCGTTTGGAAGATTCTTTAAATGAAATTATTCCTGATAGCCCAAACAAACCTTATGATATGTATGAGGTTATCGGCGCTATTATTGATAACGGTGAATTCCTTGAAGTTCAAAGAGATTATGCAAAAAATATTATCATTGGATTTGCCCGCTTTAATGGACAATCTGTAGGTATTGTTGCAAACCAACCTAAATATCTGGCAGGAGTACTTGACAGTAATGCTTCACGTAAAGCCGGCCGTTTCGTTCGTTTCTGCGATGCATTCAATATACCTTTAGTTACATTGGTTGATGTTCCGGGATTCTTACCAGGCACAGGACAAGAGTACAATGGAGTAATTCTTCACGGAGCTAAATTACTTTATGCTTATGGTGAAGCAACAGTTCCAAAGGTAACAGTAACCCTTAGAAAATCTTATGGTGGTTCACATATTGTAATGAGTTGCAAACAACTTCGTGGAGATATGAACTATGCATGGCCAACATCAGAAATCGCAGTAATGGGTGGTGCCGGAGCTGTTGAAGTATTATATGCTAAAGAAGCAAAAACAGCTGAAGATCCAGTTGCATATATGGCTGAAAAAGAAGCAGAATATACCAAGCTGTTTGCAAATCCATATAATGCAGCTAAATACGGATACATTGATGATGTAATTGAACCAAGAAACACACGTTTCCGTATTATTCGTGCTTTACAGCAATTGCAGACTAAGAAATTGACCAACCCAGCTAAAAAGCATGGTAATATTCCACTATAAGTAACTATAAAAAATAAGGTTATGAATAAATTATTTAAAGGAGTATTAGCCATTACGCTGTTAGCTGCAGGAACTTGTGCAAATGCACAGAGTACTGTAGGAGGTGATTCTGCGGGCATTGGCATGGCCATTATTGGTATGATTGCCATTTTCGTTGGTTTGATTCTTCTTTCACTTGTATTTAAAGTTATTGCTAATATTTCTATTCAGCTAACTAAAAAAAATGCAATGAAAGTTCAGGGAATCACTGATAAAAAAGTTGCCCAGGAAAAGTTCATCGGTTCCGAATCTGGTGAGGTGTTTGCTGCAATAGCAATGGCTTTACACGAATATCAGGACAATGTACATGATGTGGAAGACACAGTATTAACCATTGATAAGGTTAAACGTAACTATTCTCCATGGAGTTCTAAGATTTATACTTTAACTGAAACCCCGCGTAGACGTTAAATGCATTTCAATATTAATTCTTAATTTAGTAAACGATGAAACAATATAAATATAAAATCAATGGAAACCTCTATAAAGTTACGGTTAATGACATTGATGAAAACAATATCGCTACAGTTGAAGTAAATGGCACGCCTTACAAGATTGAAATAGATAAACCTGTAGTTCCTAAACCTGTAACCCGTCCTGCTGCTCCTCCTAAGACAGAGAGCGGGGCTCCTGTTGTTACCCGTAAAGCTGCCGCGACAAACAAGAGTGCAGTTAAATCTCCGCTGCCAGGTATTATTCTTGATATCAAGGTAAAAGTTGGGGATACTGTTAAGAAAGGTCAGACTGTTCTTATTCTTGAGGCTATGAAAATGGAGAATAATATCCATGCTGATAAAGATGGGAAAATTACTGCTATTAATGTAAACAATGGAGATTCTGTTCTTGAAGGTACAGATCTTATCATAATAGAATAATAGTATGGGACAACTAGGAACATTTCTTACAAATAATCTTACTGACTTCTGGAATAATACAGGATTTGTAAATGTTACGCCAGGCGGACTTATTATGCTGCTTGTCGGAATGTTTTTAATCTATCTGGCAGTCAAAAAAGACTTTGAACCGAAACTGCTGATTCCTATAGGTTTTGGTATTCTTATCGGTAATATTCTTCCTTTCAGCATGGGCCAGGGTTTAGATATCTCTGAGAATGGGTCTGTACTCAACGTTCTGTATCAAGGTTTAGAAAGCGGATGGTATCTGCCGGTAATGCTTCTTGGCATTGGTGCCATAACAGATTTTTCTGCCCTGATATCAAATCCTAAACTATTATTAGTTGGAGCTGCTGCACAATTAGGTGTTTTCGGTGCATATATCCTTGCTATCGTTTTAGGACTTGATCCTACTCAAGCAGCAAGTATTGGTATTATTGGTGGCGCAAACGGACCAATAGCCATTTTTCTTGCATCCAAATTGTCTCCGGAATTAATTGGTGTAGTTGCTATCTCTGTTTATTGTTATATTGCTCTGTTGCCGGTAATACAGCCTCCAATTATGCGCTTATTGACTAATAGCAATGAAAGAACAATCAAAATGAAACCAGCACGACAGGTATCGCATACTGAAAAGGTAATATTCCCAATCATTGGATTATTACTTACTTGTTTGTTGATTCCTTCAGCTCTGCCATTGTTGGGAATGCTATTCTTTGGTAATTTACTGAAAGAAAGTGGCGTTACTCGTCGTTTAGCTGAAACTGTTAGTGGGGCGTTGCTTGATATCGTTACAGTACTCTTAGGACTAACCGTTGGCATAACTCTTACTTCTGGTAATTTCTTTACTACAAGTACATTGTATGCCATTATCCTAGGTATTCTGGCGATCGTTATCGCCACCGCTGCTGGTATACTATTTATTAAGCTGCTTAATATGTTCCTTAAACAAGGTAATAAGATTAATCCGCTTATTGGTAATGCCGGAATCTCAGCTCCTGTGTCAGCAAGCATTTCTGAGGAAATTGGTCTGGAATACGATTCCACGAATTACTTATCAGCACATGCCATGGGACCTTGCGTAGCAGGTATTATCGGTGCTGCAATAGCAGCAGGTGTGCTTATGGGCTTCTTGATGTAAAAAGGACTTCTGATATATTATATAAACGTCTGTTTTCCAGAAGGAGGACAGACGTTTTTGTATTAGGATGCTTCTGAAAACGTTTGCACAATCTTTAGCAAATTGAGTAAAGAAAGATCTGGCAGCATATATATTTTTTACGTATATTCGCTTCTATAGAATATTATATTAATTTAGATTATGAGAAAAACACTTTTGTCTTTTATCTTGTTTATAATAGCAGTTACAATGAATGCAAACTGTAAAATAGATAAGATAGAGCCATCTTTCTGGTATATAGGAATGAAGAATCCAGAGTTACAATTGATGGTATTCGGAGAAAATATCGCTTCGTCTGATGTTTCAGTACACTATCCGGGGGTAAACTTAAGTAGTGTGGTTAAGTTAGAAAGCCCCAATTACTTATTGATATATCTTAGTCTTGATAAAGATGTGAAGGCTGGAAAAGTTGAGTTGACTTTCACACAAGGAAAGAAAAAAAACATTCAGTATTATGAATTAAAACAACGCTCTAAACCAGGTTACGAACGAATTGGTTTTGACGCATCGGATGTACTTTATATGTTGATGCCCGATCGTTTCGCTAATGGAAATCCTGAAAATGATAATGATAAATCGCTGTCCCCTTCCACAGCAGACCGAAAGGATCCTAATGCTCGTCATGGAGGAGATCTAGCCGGCATCGTAAATCATCTGGACTATTTCAATGAATTGGGAGTTACTGCATTATGGTTCACCCCTGTTTTGGAGAACAGCATGAGCGGAGGTTCGTATCACGGATATGCTACAACAAACTATTACAACGTAGATCCTCGTTTAGGGAGCAATAACGAATATAAGGACCTGATAGATAAAGCTCATAACAAGGGGCTCAAGATTGTAATGGACATGATCTTCAATCACTGTGGTTCCGAGCATCCCTGGTTAAAAGATATGCCATCACATGACTGGTTTAACTTTCCAGATTATAAAAAGAATTTTGTTCAGACCAGCTTTAAATTAACTCCGCACGTAGATCCATATGCATCGGATTATGATTTTAAAACCATGAACGACGGATGGTTTGTACGTTCAATGCCCGATTTGAATCAACGGAACCCGCATGTACTGCGGTATCTTATTCAAAATAGCTTCTGGTGGATTGAGTATGCCGGCATTGATGGTATTCGAATGGACACATATCCTTATGCAGATTTTGATGCAATGGCACAATGGATGAAAGAATTAAATGAAGAGTATCCTAATTTCAATGTTGTGGGCGAATCCTGGGTAACAGAACCAGCCTATACTGCCTACTGGCAAAAAGATTCCAAGCTTGCAGCGCCACGTAATTCAAACCTGAAAACAGTAATGGATTTCAGCTTCTTTGATAAAATAAACCAAGCAAAGAATGAAGAGAGTAGTGAAGATTGGAAAGGACTAAATCGCATTTATAATAATTTTGTGTACGACTTCCTTTATCCTAACCCATCATCTGTAATGGCCTTTCTAGATAATCACGACACCAACCGTTTTCTGGAAAATGGGAACGACGTGGCTGCATTGAAGCAAGCCGTTACTTTACTTCTCACTATTCCACGAATTCCACAACTTTATTACGGCACGGAAATTATGATGAATGGCCAGAAGAATATTAGTGACGGATATGTTCGTAAGGACTTTCCCGGAGGTTGGAAAGAAGATACTCAAAATGCCTTTACCAAAGAAGGACGCACCCAAATACAGAATGAGGTCTTTGATTATATAAGCAAAATTCTGCATTGGAGAAAAGACAATGTGGTTATCTCTGAAGGAACAATGAAACATTTCCTTCCACAAAACGGCATTTACGTTTTTGCCCGCAGCTTCGAAGGTAAAACTGATTTGGTAATTCTTAACGGAACAAGCAAAGAGCAGACTCTACCAATTAAGCATTATAGCGAAGTGATAAAAGAGGTAGTAGCAGGAAAAGATATAATTAGTGAAGAAACAATCAATTTATCCAAAGATTTGACACTCTCACCCAGACAATCAATGATCATAGAATTATAAGGAATAATAAATAAAATAGAAAGCATGGCTTCAATCTTTTAAGATTGAAGCCATGCTTTCTATATATATATACAATTTATCAATTTAGCTTACAGGTACCGGAACTGGATTAGGAACAAGTTCTTTCTTCTCAACACTTTCTTTTGCATCAGGTTGATTGTTTAATAAGATATCTTTATTATCACAGCTCGGATTAATAGCATTCACATCCACATTCCCACGAATTCCATCAATCCTTCCCCTACGGGTAAACTGCCATATATGCCAGTTATTGCCATCTGATAATTCAGGATTTCCCTCTCCATATTGAGCTATAAAAATTTTATAATCCTTATAACGGTCAACCAGATAATGATTATAAAAAGAAGCATAGGTATATATAACAGGCTTCTTTCCATAGTGAACCTCGACTTCATTTAAAAACACCTGAAGATTTTTGTGAAAAACATCCGGAGTCCAGTATCTGCATTCTTCAATATCGACAACAGGAATAAGATCCTGACGTTCTTTATTAGCTGTCTGCTTAAAATTCTCGAACTGTTCTTCTGCTGACGATCTGGAAGTGAAATAATGATAACTTCCTACTAAGAGACCTTTTTCTTTAGCCAACGTTAAGTTTCTCTCATAGCATTCATCTTTAATATTACTTCCTTCAGTAGCCTTTACATATACAAATTTTATCGGATTATTTTCATAGTGAGTCACCCTATCCCAATCTATTGTTCCCTGATAATGAGAAACATCAATTCCACATACCCCTTCCACTATTCTGGGAGGTACAGGTGTTCTTTCTGCAATCTGAATGTATTTTTTTACGATACGACGATGATGATGTTTTCTCTTACGAGCATCAACGTTAGATGAAAACAAGAGGAATAACAGAGATAAGATAATCGATAAAAACTTCTTCATATTGAACTATAATAATTTAACAGCGTGCTAAGGTAATAATTTTATTTGGGGATTGAATATCCTAAAATAATCTTTATAATAGATTTATTTTCTTTTATAATTAATAATTTATCAATATAAGTCAGGCTACAAACTATTTTTCATTCATATAAATGTACATAGTATCCTTCCTTTTTTCTATATAATGGATTGCAATAATGTACATTTTTTAAACAAAACACCTTTAACAAAAGTTCTAAGTATTTTAAAAAAAAGAAAACTGGTGCCTTTTTTAAATATATATAATCCAATAATACGAACTCATATTAACTCTTTTGTCTATATTTGCGGACAATTTGAGATTATGTAAAATTTGCACAATATAATAGAGTAAAAAGATGGGTAAACAGATTTTCCAAACAGAAAGTACTTCAAGATGGAAGAAGTTTAAATGGAGCATGAGATTTGTATTTTTTATTGCAGCTATTCTTATAGCAGCATTAATTATTATGCTCATCATTGATAGAAGTCCTTCTCTTCCATTCAGACAAGACTATAGAAGTGTTGTAACAGCTTCAAAGCCTTTTATGCAGGAAACAAAACTATCAAAAGAGTATAAAGGCTTTAGAGATTATATATCGGATAAGAAATGGCACACTAATTATGAAAAAGAAAAAGAAGCTTCTTTAAAAAGATACAGGCGGTTTCAAGGTAAAAACGATTCAAATAAAGTTAAATGTATAGAAAGCTGGAATAAATTCCCTGCAGGAATCCGTTCAGCATTTTACGTTGCATGGGATCCACAATCATATTTCTCTTTGAAAAGAAATATTCGCAACCTGAATTTAATAATGCCTGAATGGTTCTTTATTGATCCAAAAACTGATGAACTAAAGACAAATGTCGATCCACAGGGATTCAGCCTTATGAAAAAAAGTGGAATTCCTATTATGCCAATGTTAAGTAACAACTTTGACCGTGAGTTTAGGCCTGAAGCAATTGGAAGAATACTTCACAGTGAAAAGAAGAGAAAGAAAATGATATTCCAGGTTCTGGCTCAATGCCTTCGGAACAAATTTGTGGGAATCAACATCGACTTTGAAGACTTGAATGAAAGTAGTGATCAATACTTAATTCAATTCGTAAAAGAAATATCAGCAGCTTTCCATTCAAAAGGATTGCTTGTTACTCAAGATATCATGCCTTTCAATGATGACTATAACATTAAGGAGCTAGCCAAATATAACGACTACTTGTTTTTAATGGCTTACGATGAATACTCTTCAGGCAGTGATCCAGGTCCAATCAGTTCTCAAAAATGGATAGAAGCTACTGTTGATGATTTAGCCCAAAAAGCTCCGGCTGGAAAAATAATCCTGGGTCTTGGTGCTTTTGGTTATGACTGGACAGTACCAGCTGTTTCAAATTCAAACCTTACATATCAGCAAGCTCTTTCAAAAGCATCAGCTAGCGGATCTCAAATCAATTTTGATAATAATACATACAATCTGAATTATGCTTATAAGGATGATAGAAATATTGTCCACCAGGTATACTTTACAGATGCCGCAACCCATTTCAATACGATGAGATTTGGTGCAGAATACGGACTTGCCGGTTTTGGCGTATGGCGTCTTGGAAGTGAAGATAGCAGAATATGGAAATTTTATAATAAAAACATTGAAAAGAATGCTGTAAGCAAAATAAGCAAAAAAGATCTTGAGGATGTAAAAATGGTCAATGACGTAGACTATATAGGTGATGGCGAGGTTCTTGACGTATTGAATACGCCGCATCCAGGAAAGATCAAAACAGAAATAGACAGCACTGATATGCTTATCTCTGAGGAAAATTATATAAAAATACCAAGTACCTATCAGATAAGAAAATATGGTGAAGCCGGTCCAAAGCAGTTATTGCTTACTTTCGATGACGGACCTGATGAGACATATACTCCTCAAATTCTGGATATTCTTGCAAAATATCGAATCCCCGCAGCATTTTTTGTTGTTGGTTTACAGGCAGAAAAGAATCTTCCGTTAATTAAAAGGATCTATGATGAAGGACACCTGCTAGGAAATCACACATTTACTCATAGAAATGTGGCAAACAATACTCCTGAGCGAACTTTCATTGAGCTTAAACTTACCCGTTTGTTAATTGAATGTATAACCGGACACAGTACAATACTCTTTAGAGCGCCATATAATGCCGATAGTGAACCTGCCAGTATGGAAGAAATTGTCCCTGTTGCATGGGCAAGAGAACAAAATTATCTTGATGTAGGTGAAACCATCGACCCTGAAGACTGGCAAGTTGGCATAAAAGCAAATACAATCTTTGTAAGAGTAGTTAAAGCTATTGAACAAGGTAAAGGGCACATTATTTTATTACATGACGCCGGAGGTGAAACTCGTGCTGAAACAGTTAAAGCTTTACCTATGATTATTGAATACTTCCAGAAAAAAGGATATACATTCACCACCCTTTCCTCTATTCTTGAAAAGAACAAACAAGAATTAATGCCTGAGGTTCCTAAAGGAAATGGTTATTATGTTATGCAAGCCAATCTGGCATTGGCAGCTCTTACTTATGGTATAACTAATTTCCTAACAGCACTATTCATTATATTTATAATCATGGGAATTTGCAGATTAGTTTTCATGATGGTGTTGACAGTGAGAGAAAAACATAAAAACCGAAATATTGTATATGATTATAAGTTACTGAAAGATGCACCATTAGTATCTATTATAGTCCCAGCCTATAATGAGGAAGTAAATGCAGTATCTTCACTGAACAACCTTTTAAAACAAGACTATCCGAACTTTAATATCATCTTTGTTGACGATGGCAGTAAGGATGAAACTTACAAAAGAGTTTGCGAAGCCTTGTCTCAAAACGAGAAGATGAAAATCTTCACTAAGCCAAACGGCGGTAAAGCTTCTGCATTGAATTTCGGTATTCAGCACACAGATGCAGAGTATGTAATATGTATTGATGCCGACACCAAACTTTATCCAAATGCTGTTTCATTAATGATGTTACATTTTCTGGATAATAAAAACGACAAAATAGGTGCGGTAGCCGGAAATGTAAAAGTGGGTAATCAAATCAATCTTCTTACTAAATGGCAGGCTATAGAATATATAACCAGCCAGAACTTTGACCGCCTTGCTTTTGCAAATATCAATGCAATTACTGTAGTTCCCGGTGCAATTGGAGCATTTAAGAAAGCAGCTATTGATGAAGCCGGAGGACTTACAACTGATACATTGGCAGAAGATTGTGACTTGACAATCCGTATCTTAAAGGCCGGATATACAATAGAGAACGAGAACAATGCCATAGCAATGACAGAAGCTCCGGAAAAGATCAAACAGTTTATTAAACAGAGAACCAGATGGAGTTTCGGAGTTATGCAGACTTTCTGGAAACATAGAGACACCTTGCTGGATAAGAAATACAAAGGTCTGGGAATCTGGGCTATGCCAAACATTCTGATATTCCAGTTCATTATTCCGTTCTTCTCTCCATTGGCCGATCTATTTATGCTTTTCGGTATTTTCACTGGTAATGCAGAAAAGATAGGATTATATTACCTCATATTTATGCTTGTTGATATAAGCATTTCTGTGGTAGCCTTTATTTTTGAGAAGGAAAGGGTAACAAAACTAATATGGATCATTCCACAAAGATTCTGTTATCGCTGGATAATGTATGTTGTACTCTTCAAGAGTTTCAGAAAAGCTATAAAAGGCGAACTCCAAACATGGGGGGTATTAAAGAGATCTGGAAATGTCGCTGATGTAGATATAGAATAGAGAGAACAAGATAGCATATAATATTAGTTAGCAAAAACTTCTTAATATTATCAAAGAATAGCATTTTTCCACATATAGAAAACGCCCGTATAACTCACACATGAGATATACGGGCGTTTCTTAAAAGATATATTATTTTAAAATTTTAGTCACACTTGCCGTACCATCAACATAGTTAGTACGAATTATATAACATCCTTTTTTCAGATTGATTTCAGCCAAATCTGAGGCTTCTTTCACTCTTTTTATGAACATTCCATTAATTGAATAGACATCTATGCCACAGACCTCCTTTTCTGAAATAAGAACGTCTTTAATTCCTGATATTAATGGATAGAAGTCTGTATATAACCTGAATTCATGACTCGGAACTTGTACAACTTGTGCTGTAGTTACCGTTATGGGAGTTCTGTCCAGATAATTATACCATGTGCCTGCATGAGGGAATGTTACAGAAAGACTCTTAGCCGAACTACTAAAGTTGCCAGCTACAACTACATGCTTTTGTTTGTCTGCACTTTCTATATTTATAAAACGGCCATTATCCCAGTCTGATGTTCCTACTTGCCAGCTAAAGGTAGAACCTGTTGAGAAAAGATCCGGATAAGAATTTCTCAACGCATTCAATTTACTATAATTGTCATATAATCCTTTACGCGCAGCATCATCGTAATAGTTCCATAATATAGGTTTACGTCCAGTACGACCATTTTGATTAATAGAAATATCGTAGCCAAGCTCTCCAAATTGCCAAACCATCTTAGGGCCTGGAACTGTAAGGAAGAAAGCTGCGTTATTGGCTGCCTGTTTCATCTGCTCTTCCAGACTGTTTTTCAACGAATAATCACCATAGGTTACAGCTTTATAAGCAGTCCTTTCTTCATCATGACTTTCCATATACCCCATTAAACTTCCAGCTGGCATATTTAATCCATAATATAACCCTGAGAAATCGCTATCTGTGACATATCCCATTGCACTTTGACAATATGCTCCATTTAAATTTCGCCAAAGCATAGCGCCATCATTTGCTAGCTCCGATTCTTCATTGGTCGCACAAAAATGTTCAAGAATTGCATAAGCATTAGGATTCACAACTTTAATAGTATCTATATATTCCTTTATGTATGAAATACGACTGGCATCATAGGTAGAAACATTGCTTTCATCACTCAACTTATCCGTAAATCCTTTGGATAGATCAAAACGGAAGCCATCGACTTTATATTCCTGTAACCAATAAGCAAGCACATTCTTAAAATAGCCACGAACCTTGGAATTACTGTGTTTAAAATCATTTCCCACAGAATAAGGATGAGGAGCCACCGCATTAAAAAAAGGATTATTGGTTGCAGGACGGTTATTGGTTGCGTCCCAATAAAGTTTGCACCAAGGGAACTGTCCCCAGGAATGATTGAACACAACATCAAGAATCACAGCCAAACCACGTTTATGACACTCGTCAATGAATGCTTTATAATCCTCTGATGTGCCATAAGCTTTATCGGGTGCAAAATAGAAATTAGGATTATATCCCCAACTATCATTACCATCAAACTCTTGTATTGGCATTAATTCAACTGCTGTCATTCCAAGTGATTTTATATAATCAAGTTTTTGAGTAGCAGCTTTGATCGTCCCTTCAGAAGTAAAATCACGGACAAGAAGTTCATAAACCAGCAAATTATTTGCATTAGAAGCGGTAAAATTATTAATCTGCCAATTATAAGTTGGTTTATTAATTGTAAAGACAGACACTGGATCTGTTGTTTTTCCTAATGGATATGACTTAAGTCCGGGATAGACACTGGAAGAAATATATACATCGTTCCAAGGATCAAGTATTTTTTCACTATAAGGGTCAGCACATCGAATAGTACGGTTAGCCAAATATTGGTAACCATGTTCTGTATTAGGATCAAGGCCGGAAACAGTAAACCAATAATAACGTAATGTTGGAGCATTGCTCTCATAATCATAGTTCATCACATAATTAACGCTAGGCTTGTAATCATTAAAATCACCTAACAAAAACATTGATGAAGTATTAGGAGCATAAAAACAAAAAGTAACATCTCCGTTAGCTTGACGAGTTATCCCTTCTTTAACTCCATCCGGACGTACCTTTCTAGAGAACGGTGCAGAAAATGAACAGAGATAAACAGTATCACGATAAGTCTGATCACCTAAGACTGCCTGTGCTATCAAATTATGATCTCCTTTCACAAAAGTCTGACTAAATGTAAGTGACGTAGCATTAGCTGCTGTTGTAAGAGGCGTAGAATCAGTATTATCAAGAAAAAGAGAAAGATTAGAAGCATTAGCTGCATTAATCTCTATATTCACTTTCTCTGATGGAGATGTAACAGAAATGCTACCAGGGGAAACAAACTCAACGTTCTGAGGGATTTTAACAAATATATCACCGCCTGTAGCAGTTTTCCCTTCTTTTGAGCTATCTCCATTTCGAAAAACAAACGCAAGCTGTTTTACTTTTTCCTGAGGATTAGAAACGCCATAGAAACTACGGATATTTGGAGTTATTGTTAATTTCCACTTATCAGTTCCAACAGAGACCATCTTATATTTCGCACTATTATCACCCCATGTAGGAGCATATTTCCAATCAGAAGAGCCACTGCTACTACTGGTTATCAAGCCTGTATAAGCATAACACTCTGTTGCCCCAACCATTCCTTTGTTTCCTTGAGTAGCATCGAAAAGAATTTCAATAACCTGATCAGTGGTAATCACAGAAGGATTAGTGGTAACCTGAGCCTGGAGAATAACAGTAACAAATAGAAGCAATAACGATAATTTGTATTTCATACCCTAATTTTATGGAAAAACGGAGCCACAAATTAGCTAACAATTTGTGACTCCGCTAAGTTATACATTTAAATAATATCCAGAAACAAATAACTATTCAATAGTTCCTACTCCTTCAGTAAAATTCAGTTTAACCTTTTGACCAGCAGTTACAGCTACAGCAGCTTGATCACCACCATTCCCACGGAAGGTAATAACTCCATCATAAACATTAAACTCTGATCTCCACCAGTCCCAGCCGGTTGTAATATAATCGCTAAGACTTACATACATACGAATACCATTACCAGTAGTAGCAATTGCAGGTGATACAAAGATTTTATCATCTCCAATAGTAAACTTATTGGCTGCAGAATTTGTAGTCCAGGTAGCATCTGGTGCCAGCGATCCCATCAAATATACATTAGGTTGAGCAATTACAAACTTCTTAACAACACTCTTCTTATCAGCAGACAAGGAAGTTTTAACAATGAACAAATAAAAACCAGGTGCAGAGAAACCAATATTTTCACCACCAGATTCATATTCACCAATACCTAATTTATCTTTACTAGTTGCGCCAAAATCATTTCCCCATTTCATTTCATTGCAGAATTTGATTCCATCAGTAGCTGAAACATATTGAATGGCCCAGAATGCACCATCTACACCATTAACAGGAGTCATCTGATGACTTTTTGCCCAATCCCAGCCATACGGATCGCCAATCATGAACATAGTAGTAGGAAGTTCTGCTGTCGAAGTATCTTCTCCTGTGCATTTACCACTGGCACTAAATACTTTTGTTTTGAGATTAAGTCTGATAGTAATATCCCACGTACCTTTCTTATCAACACTAAAATTCTCGCCACCACCTTTACAATCAGAATAGGCTTCAGTAAGGATACCAGTTTTAGCAACAAGTCCTATATTGGTATGAATTGTTGCAGTTCCAGCAGTAATTTCACTAGAAGGTATTTCAATACCCCAGTTACCTCCATAACGGAACTTCACAGACTTCTTATCTAAAGTGGCGCCTTTCAAAGTGAAAGTTACATAATTTTGTTCGCTATCATATACAGGAGCGCCCATTGTAGTTTCTGTGCTCCATGCACCTGCAGTAGCATCACCAATGATTCCAAATAACACTGGAACAATAGATATTTGGTTATCTTTATTATTGACTACAACCATATATAAACCATCATTGGATACTGAAAATGCTGTTCCGGCTTCTGCAAGTTTATCTGTTTCAATTCCAGCAGTTGCTGCCGCATTTGTTACTACTTCACCTTTGCCATAGCTAACAGGTCTTCCATCAGCGCCAACTTTAATAATATTAAATGTTCCATCTTTTTTCAGCCAGGTATAAATGCTGGATATGTCTGCTGAGTCCGTATCAAGGTCAGCTTTAGAAAGAGCGCAGGCTGAAGCTAACGAACCCTCTTTGTAAATTGTTGCTGTACCTGAAATATACGCTCCAGGTTGAGCATCGGTTACTATCTTACCCCAAGCCTCAGGATCTTGTGCACAGCTAGTGCCCATTAATAAGAGCAATAGGTATGTAGCCGTATATAAAAATATTTTTTTCATAATGCTTTTCATTTAATTTATTAATAACCTGGATTCTGTACCAATTTAGGATTCTTCGCTAATATATCTTCATGAATCGGAAAGACGGTACTCCAACCTTTATCTTCGTTTGCTAGTTGAGGTCTATCAGTATATGCTCTGGTAAATTTGCCAAAACGAATCAAATCCTGACGACGAAGACCTTCCCATGCAAATTCTCTTTCACGCTCAGCAAGGAGGTTATCCAGTGTTGCTTTTACATCTTGTGAAGCTCCGGCACGAGTACGAACTGCAAGTAATTCATTATCGCCACTTACACCATTACGAACTTTAGCTTCTGATTTCATTAATAGTACATCTGCATAACGGAACAGAACAAGATCGTTGCTTTGGTTCTTACCATCGTTTGTTGCAGCAACATCCAGTTCATATTTCTTCATTCTTGCACCAGCTGTTTTCTCAGCTGCTTTACCAGAGAGATCAAGTGCAACCTCTGAAGGAAGATATTCCAAATCTGTACCATCATCAAGTTTAATATTTTTTCCATCCGGGCCTTGTACTTTTCCTGAATAATAAGTAAGGTTAAAACGAGGATCAACATTCGCTGTTCCGTATCCAAATGCATCCAAAGCTTCCTTCGTTGCACAAGATCCATTCCAACCGCCTTGACCGTAAGCCTTAGCATGATTGTAATGACGAGAACGAATCATATTATAAGTCTGATTATCTGGATATAAAGTCTTATCCATTGGAATAGTATAGATATTCTCAGGAGAAGATTCGTTGGTCGTAGAGAAATTAGAAGCAAAACTGTTAGCCAACGAATAGCCTAAGTTTGTTATAGAATCACAATATGCAATCGTTGTTTCCCACGCGTTCATTTGTGTCCCTCCTACAGTGAATTTAATATCTTTACCTGATGGACGATTTGCATAGCCATCATTCCAATTATCATTGGTATAGATTTCAGAGTTCAAAGCCAGTTTTGCAAGAAGGAAATAAGCTACAGGTTTTGTCATACGTCCATAATATGCACCCAGAGAATTACTATGTTGAGTACTAAGCAAGCCTACAGATTCCTGCAACTCCTTTACAACAAATTTAAATACATCACTACGCTTTGACTGCACAACATCGGCCATTTTAACATTTGAAGAAGTAACTAAAGGCACATTGCCGTACATATCAACCAAATAATAGTAGTACATCGCACGGAAAGCCCTTACCTCAGCAATATAGGTTGGAACAGCTGTATTGGTAGGATCATTTTTCAAAACGCCTTCCAATGTTGCAAGAGAGTTGTTACACATTACTATAACCTTATATAAGTACTCCCATGAATTCTTTACTAAATCATTTTTAGTACCCCAGTTATGCTTAAAAAGATTTTGCCATAAGCCACCATCATACCAGTCACCACCACGGGTTGGTAACATTGCTTCATCGGTAGTAAGTGTATTCAAATCATAAATACCACGGTCGGTCCCCTGTAGACCATTACCGCCACTGTTTCCACCTACATTGGTATAAAGGGTAGCTACAGCATTCAAATAAATCAATGTTGGACTTTTAAAAGCTTCCTCCTGAGTAATCTGATCCTTCGGATGTTCTTCCAGAAAACTATCACAGGAAGTGAAGGATAAAGCTGCAGCAGCCACTGCCAAACTATATAATATTCCTTTTTTCATAATTAAAATTCATTTAAAAGTTAACACTAAGACCTAATGAATAAGTTCTTGACAATGGGTAGAATCGTTTATCATCCATACCAAGATCATTTCCTACTGTATTACCATTAATCATTGGAGATAAGCCTGAGTAGTTTGTGATAGTAGCCAGATTATTCACTGAGAAGGTTAGTCTAAGATTATTCAGATACTTTTTAACAGGTACATTCCAACCTAAGGTTACATAATCAAAATGAAGATAGTCACCACTTTCCAGCCAATAATCAGTTACAGTCTGGTCTTTGATATTTCTCTCAGGAGCACCTTGCATAACATTATATGTTGGGAATTGAGACATATTCATGTAAGTAAGAGAAGTTCCATTGTAAATTTTCTGACCAAATGCACCATTCATCTGAACAACAATATCAAAAGCTTTGTAACGGAAACTAACATTAGCACCTAAAAGGAGTTTCGGGAAAGCTTGTCCGGCTACATAGCGGTCTTTACCATCTGCTAAATTAATTTTACCATCCTTATCCAAATCAACTATATTATATGATTTATCTCCAAAACCGTTATCGACCAAACCATTGCACTTAGGTAAGTAGAATACACCTACAGGCTGACCAACCATCTGGTAAACAACATTATTATATCCACCTATAAAACCAGCACCGTTCATTGAAGAAAGTGACATATACTGAGCAGTAGTCAAATCTTCATTTGTTCCATTGTAATTATAAGTACCTTCCAGTGATAACAGTTTATTTTTCTGGAATGAAAGATTGGTATTAACATTCAACTCCATATCTTTATTCTTGAGTGGAACAAAGCCTAATGCCAGTTCAACACCGGTATTTCTCATAGCCCCCAGATTGGCAAGCAAGGTATTATATGCAAAAGGAGGTACGCTAACCGAATAGTTATAAAGCATATCGGTTGTCTTAGAGTTATAGTAATCGGCAGTCAAAGTAATACGGTTGTCAAGTAAACCTAAGTCAATACCTACATCAAAAGTTTTCTTTACTTCCCATTTCAAATCTGGATTCGCATTACGAGCAATGTTTGTTGTTACATAAGATGTACCATTAAAACTTGTAGTTTTATAAGGACTTACTAACATCATTGAGGTATAAGAATCAATAGCATCCTGGTTACCGGTAAGACCATAGCCAGCTCTCAATTTTAAATTGTTGATAGATTTAATATCCTTCATAAAGTCTTCCCTATTAATAACCCATGCTAGAGATGCAGATGGAAAGAAACCCCATTTGTTATTCTTACCTACTTTTGAAGAACCATCAGTACGAGCATTAATAGTAGCAATATATTTATCATCGTATACATAATTAGCACGTCCCATGAAAGATGCTAATTTAGGATCATTATAATATGAAGTAGTTCCACCCCAATTAATTACGGCACCAGCTTTCAGATTATTATAGCTGAAAGCATCTGTAGCGAATCCATTAACTGTAGTACCAAAACCTGTATTGATCACTTTCTGTATTTCTGACAAACCTAATAAATCGATGTGATGTTTATTGATATCTTTCTTATAAGTCAGCATCAGGTTAGCCAACATTGATTGTGCTTTATTGTCACCCCTGTAAGCTTCACCACGATTAGTCAAACCTGCCTTAATTGTATTAGGAATATATTTCTTGTTTTCTTTTACATTATAAGTATATGAACCAAAAGCACTTAATTTCAGACCATCAATGATTGACCATGTAATGCGGGCATTTGTATTAACATAAGCATTTGTTTCACGATCATCAATATCCAAACGGCCCAATGGATTCTGTACTTCATTTGCATTAGCATTCTCATCCCATACTCCTGTATCATTCATGTGATTAGGATAAGTAGGATTAAAAGAAGCTGCAGAATAGAAAGTCTTCTGATAGTCATTTACATAACGGTTCTGTTTGTAAGATCCAAACATACCAAATTCAAATTTCACTTTATTATTAAAGTAGTTCTGAGCTGCATCAAACTTGGCTGTATAATTCTGCATCTCGTTATTCTTGATGGTACCCAGCTGATCAATCATACCAAGAGATACACGGTAGTTTGAATCGTCCTTTCCACCTCCAAAAGAAAGACGGTGTGTCTGAGTATAACCGCTATGCTCCATCTCGTCAATAAAATTAGTGTTGGCACCCATATCAGTAATGCCTAAATTTAAACCTTTTGCATATGAACGATATTGGTCAGCAGACAGCATTTTCAGGTTTTTGAATATTGATTCAACACCAAAGCTACCATCATAGCTCAATGTTTTTGTTCCAAATTTACCTTTTATAGTAGTAACAACAATAACGCCAGATGCACCACGAGATCCATACTGAGCAGTTTCAGATGCATCCTTCAAAACAGTAAAGCTGTCAATATCAGATGGAGAGATAGCATTCAGCATATTCAGATCACCAAATACGCCATCAATAATAACCAATGGATCATTACCACCTGTCAATGAAGTAGTACCACGTACACGAATAGATGGAGAGGCAGTAGGGTCACCACCAACTGTTTGAATATTAACACCGGCTACCTTGCCTTTCATTGCAGCAAGCGGATTAGCAATAACACCGGTATTCATGTCTTTCCGTTCAACTTTCTGAACAGCACCGGAAAGAGTTCTTTTACTACCAACAGCATAACCAACAACTACTACATCGCTTACAAGCACTGCATCTTCTTCCATTGTAATATGAATGGTAGATGAATTCACGACTTCTGTTACAGTTTTGTAACCAATGAACTTAATTACTAAAGTAGAACCTTTTGATACTTGTAGAGCAAAATTGCCATCAATATCAGAAATAGTACCAGTTGTTGTACCTTTCACAGTAATATTCGCGCCAATAATTGGCTCGCCCTTTACATCCTTAACAGATCCCTTTACAGATATCTGTTGTGCAAATGCGTTTACCGACAAGAACAGCCCTAACAACAGGGGAAGAATCGTTTTCCAGATTCTAAGATTAACTTGCTTCATGCATTTAAAAATTAAAGTTAACATTATTATAAATAATAGATTCTAGGTAAAAATTGGAATGAATCATAAATTTTCATTTCAACCACTCAACAAAAATAGAGTTTATTAACTATTCTTTATACTAATAATATGTTGATTTCGCTACTTTTGCCGTGCAATCGTTTGCATTCCAAATGCTATTCTAATAGTTAACTCTTAAAAACAATCTAATACAAATATTCTATTTTTGTAAAGAGAACATTTATAAACATTACCTTGGATTGAAAACCTGGAAATACACATTATGAATTATAAACCTCAAATCACAATTAAAGATATAGCCAAGGCATTAAATGTCTCTCCTTCAACAGTATCAAGAGCACTTAAAAACAATCCGGATATTAGTGAAGAAACACGTAAAACTATAAATAGTTTCGCACGCGAACATAATTATAAGCCTAATGAACTTGCATTGAACTTACGAACCAGTCGTTCTAATACCATTGGAGTGATTATTCCGCAGTTTGTTCATCATTTTTTTTCATGTGTATTAGATGGAATTGAAGAGGTTGCATCCAAAGCAGGGTATAACATTATTATCGCTCAATCAAATGAAAAGTATGAACGGGAAGTTAAAATTGTTCATACATTCCTTTCAGCAAGGGTTTGTGGAGTTATTACTTCATTAGCAAAAGATACTTCTCACTATGAACATTATCAGGAATTGCTCGATAATAATATCCCAATTGTATTTTATGACCGGATTTGTACCGGGATAAATACAGAACGCGTAGTTGTCGATGATTATGCCGGAGCATTTTCAGCTGTAGAATATATGATTCAAACCGGATGCAAGCGTATTTTATTTTATAGTGCACCTCTTAACCTGGAAATTTCTAAAAATCGCAGAAACGGATATTTGGATGCAATGAAAAAATATAAAATTCCGGTAGACGACAGTATGATTAAAATATGCGATACAAGGGAACAAGCTATAGCCATTACTCCGGCAATCCTTGAAGCAACTAATCGCCCCGATGGTTTTTTCGCCATTAATGACGAAACAGCATCCGGTATTTTGTATTCGTGCAAGTTAGCTGAACTTAAAATTCCTGAAGAGGTTTCCATTTGTGGGTTTTCAGATGGGATTATTGCCCAGACTACTGATCCGAAACTAACAACAGTAGAACAACACGGAAAAGAGGTTGGCGAAAGCGCAATTAATCTATTGATCGATAAACTGGAAAATAAAAATCCTGATGAGAAGAGAAGTGGAAACAGGATTGTTAAGACCAACCTGGTTGTTAGAGGAACAACTAAATAAAAATATAAAAACAATGAAAACAAAACCAGATCTAAGCTTTTGGAAATTATGGAACATCAGTTTCGGTTTCTTTGGCGTGCAAATTGCTTATGCACTTCAAAGCGCAAACATCAGTCGGATATTCGCTACATTAGGGGCCGATCCTCATAACCTCAGTTACTTTTGGGTGCTCCCTCCCCTGGCCGGAATTATTGTTCAACCGTTGATTGGCTCTGCCAGCGACAAAACCTGGACACGGCTCGGGCGTAGAATTCCATACCTTTTCGTGGGTTCTTTGATTGCAGTTATAGTTATGTGCCTGCTTCCTAATGCAGGAAGTTTTACCGGATTGTTTAATGCTATGATTTTTGGTCTTTTTGCTCTCATGTTCCTAGATACATCTATAAATATGGCTATGCAACCTTTTAAGATGCTGGTGGGAGATCTTGTAAACGAAAAACAAAAAGGACTTGCTTACTCTATTCAAAGCTTCCTATGTAATGCAGGAAGTCTGGTAGGTTATCTTTTCCCTTTCATCTTTACATTCTTAGGAATCAGCAACATTGCCGGGAAAGGTATGATTCCCAACTCTGTTATCTATTCCTTCTATATTGGAGCAGCAATACTAATTCTTTGTGTAATCTACACAACCATTAAAGTAAAAGAGATGCCTCCAAAAGAATTCGAAGAGTTCCACGGTATCACCGCTGCAGAAAAAAAAGAAAAAGCAGACTTCTTTACTTTATTAAAGCATGCCCCCAGGGTATTCTGGACCGTGGGACTGGTACAATTTTTCTCATGGGCTGCTTTTATGTATATGTGGACCTATACCAATGGTGCTATTGCCAGTAATGTATGGGGAACGACCAATACTTCATCTGCAGAATATCAGGAAGCAGGAAACTGGGTTGGCGTATTATTTGCAGTTCAAGCAATCGGTTCTGTATGCTGGGCGGTAGTACTGCCTCTGTTTAAATCACGCAAGTTCGCCTATTCTCTAAGTTTAATTTTAGGAGGATTAGGTTTCATTTCCACCTTCTTTATTCACAATCAGTATTTATTGTTCGCTTCGTACTTTATGATAGGGTTTGCCTGGGCAGCCATGTTAGCTATGCCATTTACGATTCTCACCAATTCTATTTCAGGTAAAAATATGGGGGCTTATCTGGGACTATTCAACGGAACCATTTGTTTGCCACAAATTTGTGCCGCACTTATTGGTGGAAGTTTACTACGTCTGGTTGGTGGTCATCAGGTATCTATGCTGGTTCTGGCCGGTATACTTCTTATTGCAGGGGCATCATGCGTATATTTCATCAAAGAAACGTATGCAGAGCTTAAAGATATCTAAGCTAAAAAAAATAAATTGTGGTCTACTTTTATCAAAGCAGATTTAGTAAATATGAGTTCGAAATAAAAAATAGAATGGTAGAAATTGCTGAATTATCTAAATTAATTGTCCAATAAATAAAAACCATTCTACAATAAATAAAAATAATTGGTGAATAAATCTGAATGATTCACCAATTATTTTTCAAAAAAAGACAATATATAAAATACACACATCCAGCGTCCTTAATTATTAAAAAAGATCAGCCTTATTCAGACCGGTTTTGCAATCTCCTTGTTAAGTGCTTACGGCAAGAAACAAGAACTTCTTATTTTGAATTCAGGTTAAACAAATAGTTTATAAGCTATTTTTTGATCACTATCGCCTATTTGTGAGTTTTATTACCAGAAAAGCTCTCCAAATAGGCGATATTTTTTAGTGCAAAAATCATTCTGTTTTACTCAGTAATATTATTCACTGCTTCTTTTAGTATTTATAGCTCTATATTTTAATATTTCTTGTTATCTTGCAGCTGGTTTTCAGCCGAGAAACAAAGAAAAGAAAACACACATCACAAAAGTGAGCAGAACTAAGAATAAATAGAATGAAAAGATACCTTAAAACAGACGAATGGAATATTATCGAAGAAGATTTCCATGCTAAGAATCTGAGAGACTCTGAAAGTATATTTAGTATGGGGAACGGAAGAATAGGCCAGCGGGGAAACTTTGAGGAAACTTATACAGGAGATACACTCCAGGGTTCTTATATCGCGGGTATTTATTTTCAGGACCGCACACGTGTAGGATGGTGGAAGAACGGATATCCACGTTATTTTTCGCGTATGCCTAATGCGCCTTACTGGAGTGGGATTAATCTTCGGTTAATTGATGAAGAGCTCAATCTGGAAGTATGGGACGTAGATAAATTCCAGCGAAAGCTTTTAATGAAAGAAGGTACATCTGAACGGACTTTCACGGTTACTTCCCCAAAAGGACACACCTTGCAAATTCATGTGGAACGCTTTTACAGTATGACTCAGTTGAACCTTTGTCTGATAAAATACAGTGTAACTTCCGTTAACTATGAAGGAAAAATATCGCTTCTCCCCTATATCAACGGAGATGTAATACATGAAAGTTCCAATTTTAATGAAAAAATGTGGAATATTATCCTTGCAGAAACAACACATGAACATGCTTTATTGTGGACTCAGACAAAACGGGAAGATTCTCAGGTATGCTGTGCCACAACTTATCAATTATTCAAGAACAGTAAAGAAATAACTACCCGGCCAATCAGAATTGAAAAAGAGAAACTGGTAGGTTTTAGTATTGGAAGCGATGTTAAACCCGGCGAAACCTTATCTTTGATTAAATACACCTCTGTTATATCTTCCCTTTATTGTGATAGAAAAAAGCTGGTTGATCAGTCTGTTTATGAAGCTGAGAAAGCCAAAAGTACCGGATGGGACAAACTAATAGAGGAACAACATAAAGAATGGAACAATATCTGGCATTTAATGGATGTCCGGATTGAAGGAGATGAAGAAGTTCAGCAAGCAATCCGCTTCAACATCTTTCAGATACGTCAGAATTACAAAGGTGATAACCCTGGTTTAAACATCGGTTCAAAAGGATTTACCGGTGAAAAATACGGAGGGAATACCCAATGGAACACCGAGTTGTGCTGTATTCCCTATTTCTTGCTTGCCGGTTCGGAGAATCTGGCAATAAACTTGTTGCTTTACAGGTACAATCATTTACCTAAAGCAATAGAGAATGCAGAAAAACTAGGATTCACAAATGGTGCAGCCCTTTATCCAATGGTAACAATGGATGGAGTAGAGTGCCATAACGAATGGGAAATTACTTTTGAAGAAATTCACCGTAACGGTATCATTGCATTTACCATTGATTTATACACTAATTTCACCGGAAAAACTGATTATGTGGCTAAATATGGTCTTGAAGTTCTTATTGCAATCTCAAGATTCTGGAGTCAAAGAGTAAGTTTCTCCACACCAAAGCAGAAATATGTGATATTAGGAGTGACGGGGCCTAATGAATACGAAAATAATGTAGACAATAACTGGTACACCAATTACAGCTGTATTAAGAATCTAAAATCAACCATTCACTATCTGGAATTAGTAAAAAAGGATTATCCTGAAGACTATCAGAGAGTTCTGCAGAAAACCAGTTTTGATCCGGAAGAAATAAAGAGATGGAAAGAAATTATAGAAAACATGTATTTCCCGGAAGATAAAGAAAGAGGAATATTTGTTCAGCAGGACGGATATATGGACAAAGAACTTAATGTGGTTGCAGACATAGACCCATCAGATCGCCCCATAAGCCAACATTGGTCCTGGGACAGAATTCTTCGCTCGTGCTTTATTAAACAAAGTGATGTTCTTCTGGGTATTTATCTGTACCGGAATGACTTTGATATGGAAACTGTGAAAAAGAACTTCCTTTTTTATGAACCACGCACTCTTCACGAATCTTCCCTCTCCTACTTTGTACATTCTATTCTGGCTGCCCGGATAGGAGATATTGATCAAGCTTACGATTTATTCCTAAAAGCCACCCGTCTTGACTTAGACGACTATAACAACGACCTTAAGGAGGGACTTCATATTACCAGTATGCCTGGTAGTTGGCTGGCATTAGTTGAAGGTTTTGCCGGTATGAAACTAAAAAACGGGAAAGCATCTTTTGAGCCTATAATTCCTCATAAATGGAAATCATATAGATTTAAAGTTAATTTCAACGGCTATTTTTTACTTCTAAAAATCGGACATAAAGAAATGGAAGTCACTAATCTGGCAAATACGGATGTATGCATTCAAGTCTTTGGCAAAAGCTATACAATTAAGGCTAATACACTTTTACTGATTTCCATCAATCGCAATGAGAAATAAAAAAAAAGGTCCATTCAAATGATCGAGCTTAACAAATACCTCTTGTGAATTGTTTTTTGTTGTATATTTGCGCCTAATTATGAAAAGGATATTAATAATATACATACTTATATCGGCCATCACTCAGGTACCACTCTTTGCGCAAATTGGAGGGTCGTCTACTATGGGCCAAAAGTACAATAGTAATCTTGGAAACAGTCCGAAAGACGGAACTCAGCAAGATAGTAACAAGGTAAATACTGCATCTATTGATCCCAATCTCTATATGTGGAAAGTTGACGAGCGTTTGGGAAATGTTCAGATTATTCCTGCCGACACTGCTTATCAGCATTTCCAGAACCAAAATCTGGTTGAAGGAATGACCGGACACAATAATTATCTGGGAAACCTGGGATCACCTTCAATGTCCAGAATCTATTTTGACAGGTCTGAATATTCTCAATATCTTTTTATTGATCCATATTCCAGTTTTTATGTGCAGCCTCAGGACTTTAGATTCTCCAACTCACGCTTGCCATATACAAATCTGACTTACTTTAAGTGTGGTTCAAAAGTTGACGGGGAAGAACGTTTTAAGTCCTATTTTTCCATAAATGTAAATAAACGCCTGGCTTTTGGTTTCAACATTGACTATCAATACGGTCGTGGATTTTATACCAATCAGTCTACCGCACACTTTAACGGAGCTCTATTTGGCAGTTATATTGGTGAAAAATATCAGGCACATCTTCTCTTTAACAGCTTCAATTTAAAGATGATTGAGAATGGAGGAATAACAGATGATCGTTATATCACAGACCCGCTTTCCATGAGCGAAGGAAAGAAACAATACGAGCCGGCAAATATCCCGACTGTATTATCGGATACATGGAACAAGAACAAGGATAATTATATATTTCTCACTCACCGTTATAGCCTTGGATTTCACAGAGAGAAAGTAATCAGGGAAAAAGGAAAAGGAAAAGATGATGGGAAAGAAATTGAAAAAAAAGAAATAGAGTTCGTTCCGGTTACCAGTTTTATTCATACCATGAAATTTGAAAAGGCACACAGGAACTTTATCTCAGATACTGAAACATCCGGCTTTTACAAGAATACATTTATCAATAGAAACAGCCTTTCTTCGAATGACTCTACCAGTTATTTATCAATAAAGAACACATTTGCCATAGCACTGCTGGAAGGTTTTAACAAATATGCCCAGGCCGGACTCACGGGATTCATTTCTCACGAACTCCGCCAGTATAGTCTGATGAATCAGGATTCCATCACTACAGATAAATACACTGAAAATGAAGTCTATGTGGGAGGTGAATTATCCCGAAAAAGCGGAAAGCTACTCCATTATTCAGCCACAGGAGAAGTAGGAATGCTTAAAGAAAGTATCGGACAGTTTCGTTTAAAAGGTAATATAGATTTGAATTTCCACTTTCTAAATGACACTGTTAATTTAGTTGCACGCGGAAATATCAGTAACACGCTGCCTGCTTTTTATATGCGCCATTATCACTCAAACCACTTTTATTGGGATAATAGTAATTTCTCAAAAGAGTTCAAAACAAAGCTAGAAGCTGAATTGTCTATCAAAAGACTTGGAACCAAACTAAATGTAGGGGTTGAGAACGTTAAGAACTATACCTATTTTGACAGCACTGCAGTAGCAAATCAATTTAATGGCAGCATACAAGTATTAGGAGCTACATTTAGCCAGAATTTCAAATTAGGTAAGCTCCATTTAGATAATGAAATTACTTATCAGAAGTCCGGGAATAGTACTATTATTCCGTTACCTGAACTATCTCTTTATCATAATCTGTATCTGGAAACAAAGCTAGCCAAGAAGGTACTTAGCCTTCAATTGGGAATTGATGTTCGTTATTTCACTAAATATTATGCACCGGCCTATACTCCGGCCATTGGAAACTTTAATTTGCAGAATGAAGCTAATGGCGTAAAGATTGGAGGATATCCTATCATGGATTTATATGCAAATCTTCACTTAAAACGCACACGCTTCTTTGTTATGTGGTATCATGTGAATCAAGGTTCAGGTGGAAATGCATTCTATGTTCCCCATTACCCTATAAATCCTCGTACATTTAAAATTGGTCTTTCCTGGAATTTCTATGATTAATCCATATGAATCTAAAGAGAAGATATATTAAGTATCTGATTCTGGGAGCAGTATCTGTATTATTAACCGCTGTTTACTGTACCCGGAAGGAAACCTTAAAAGGTAAACCGCGCGACTATGCAGAGATTAAGAAGTCTGGAGTTCTGAGAGTTGTTACTGAATACAATTCTTTGAGCTATTTTGTAGACGGAGATACAATTTCAGGATTTCAGTATGAGTTGGCAAAAGCTTTTGCCAAAGCCCGGGGTTTACGGCTGGAAATTATTCCTGAAATGAGTTTTGAGAAACGTTTAGATGGCCTTTCCTGCGGGAAGTTCGATATTATAGCATACAACATACCGGCCACAAGCGAACTGAAAGATTCCATTTTATTAACTTCTCCTATCCTTCTGAACAATCAGATATTAGTTCAACGAAAAGCTGGTGCCAACAGCCCCATGTTCATTAAAAGTCAGCTGGATCTGGCCCATAAAATCATTCATGTAGAGAAAGGTTCACCCTCAATTCTTCGTATCCGGAATCTAAGCAATGAAATTGGAGACGCCATTTACATTAAAGAGATTGAAAAATATGGATCCGAACAGCTTATGGCTATGGTTGCCCATGGAGATATTAGTTATGCAGTTTGTGATAAAAGCATAGCTTTAGCTTCCATTGATTCTTTTCCTCAGCTGGATATTCACACGGATATCAGTTTTACCCAATTCTATTCATGGGGTGTAAGCAAACAATCTCCCGTATTGCTTGATAGTCTCAACTCCTGGCTTAAGACATTTACCAAGAGCAAAGAGTATCAAAGTATCTATAAAAAGTATTATAAAGGCTGATCCTGTTCTTCTTTATCTGCCTGTTTCTTTGAGGCGCTGAAATACTGAAATATCATTGACATAGAAGGAAGTGTTTGAGCCAGATAAGAAATAAAAAAGCCTATCACACACAAAACAAACATTAAGAGACTAAAATAGCCGGGTAATGTTGAAGGATTACCATCGAGGATAGAATTAAACGAAAGAGACTGAGCAAACAAACCTATTCCCCATGGAGTAAAAGCAATAGTCTGAATAATCAGAGAAAAAATAGTAGCCAGAATTAAAAGGAAGAATGTTCCGGCCCAGTTAGGAATACCTAACCGAAATCCCTTCTTTACGGCTGCCATTACATTTAGTTCTTCAAACATATAAATTACCTGTGCATAAGTAAAAGGTATTATTAGAAAAAGGAGTAAAGGAACAGTTAACAGCAATGTCCATTTAGAAAGAATTAATAAACCTGAAAGCAGAGCAAAATAAATAATCATAAGAACAAAAAGGACGAAACTTACGATAAAGAATCTCTTTGTATTAAAAATCAACTTATCTTTTATTCCCTTGAATGAAAGGCGCGCAATAGAATCCCGCAAAGAATATTCTTTCACCAATAAAAACAGGAGACCTTTGAAAAGAACATCTCCAATAACACTAATTAGCGATATTGACAATAAAAGAATTAAGTATTTAGTTAACAACCCTGTAGGAGCAGATTTCGCCTGAAAGGCCTGAATCATAAGATTACTAAACGTAGTAAACAAGAACGCGACAATAAAAGCTGTTGGTACTAAAATAAAAGAGCTCAATTTTACCAGAACTTTTAAATTATTTTCAATAAAATCAAATGCGGAAGAGAAACGCCCCGCTAAACTTCTTGACTTAAAAAAAACTATCTTTGATGCTTGATTTTCCATTATACTGCAATTTTTTATCAGTTTATTCATGTAATGTAATGACAAAAGTAATTAAAAACAATATATTTGCAATCCGATTAACTGTTATTTTTGTTATAAGATAAATAAAGAGAATTAAGAGAAATGATTAGATGGGGATTTATAGGCTGCGGAAACGTAACAGAAAAGAAAAGTGGACCGGCTTTTAAGAAAATTGAAGGTTCTACAGTTGTTGCAGTAATGAGCCGTGATGCAGAAAGAGCAAAAAACTACGCAGAGAAAAGAGGTATCAAGAAATGGTATACTGATGCAACGGAATTAATTGAAGATCCGGAGGTCGATGCGGTTTATATTGCCACTCCACCCTCTTCTCATGCCACTTATGCTATTATGTCCATGAAAGCAGGCAAACCTGTATATATTGAGAAACCAATGGCAAGCAGTTATGAGGAGTGCACACGTATCAACCGAATTTCTCAGGAAACAGGTATACCTTGTTTTGTTGCTTATTACCGGCGTTACCTGCCTTACTTTATGAAGGTAAAAGAACTGATTGAACAGGGAGCTATAGGAAATGTAATCAATGTTCAAATCCGCTTTGCACAACCGCCTTACGATCTTGACTATAATAAAGAAAATCTGCCTTGGCGCGTGCAACCGGATATTGCAGGTGGAGGATATTTTTATGACCTGGCTTCCCACCAGTTAGACATTCTTCAAGATATATTTGGCTGCATTCTTGAGGCTCAAGGGTATAAAAGCAACCGTGCAGGCCTGTATAATGCAGAAGATACCGTCAGCGCTTCCTTCCAGTTCGATTCAGGATTAGTTGGCTCCGGTTCATGGTGCTTTGTGGCTCACAGTTCAGCCAAAGAAGATCGCATTGAAGTAATCGGCGATAAAGGAATGATCTGTTTTTCTACATTTACATTCGATCCAATTGCAATTCACACAGAGAAAGGGCGTGAGGAATTTAAAGTTGAGAATCCGGAACACATTCAGTACAATCTGATTGAATCTGTTATTCATCACTTGCAGGGAAAATCTGTTTGTACCTGTGATGGCATTAGTGCCACTCCTACTAACTGGGTAATGGATAGAATCCTTGGTAAAATCTAAGACAAAAACTTGCTATTCTTAATGAAAAGGCTGATTACTTTCCTTTATATACTACTATTTCCTTCAATATTCTTGTTGGCACAGAACGAGAAAACAGGTCTTTTTAAAAAAGGTAAAGAACTAGGAGAGAAAGCAAAAGAAAATGTAAACATAATCGGGCATAAGATAAATTAAATAGATAGCAACTATGTGGAGCCAAACAAATATAACTTCGCATTTATGCTTGAAAACAGTAGCTGGTATGAATATTATCGTCTAAGCAGCAATGAAAACAATCCTCAGCGACTCACCATTGCGCCAAATATGAGCTATAAACTTGGTGCCTATTTTGGATGGAGATGGATATTTCTGGGTTGGTCTATTAATCTGAAAGATTTGTTTGGCAATGATAAGCCATCAAAAAAGAAAACTGAATTTGGATTAAACCTTTACAGTTCCATGGTGGGGGGAGATATCTATTACCGGAAAAGCGGTAGCGACTTTAAGCTACGCAGTACAAGCGGGATATTCAAAAATGGCGAAACTCCGGCATATGATAATGACATTGATGGCTTTTCGGTTGACATAAAAGGCGTTAATGCTTACTGGGTCTTTAACAACAAGAAGTTTTCCTATCCGGCAGCTTACAGCCAGTCGAGTAACCAGCGACGTAGTGCAGGGTCTTTCATTGCTGGATTTTCTTATTCGCAGCACAGGATTTATTTTGATCACAATCAATTGCCTGCACCCGTGCTAGAAAAGCTAAGTGATGCACTGAAGTTTAATGAGATTAATTATTCTGATTACAGTTTAAACTTTGGCTATGCCTATAACTGGGTTTTTGCAAAAAACTGCCTTGCCGATCTTTCCCTGACACCTGCGGTGGCATATAAAAAATCAAAGGTTGATTCAGATGTGAGAAATTATCCAACGCTAAAAGACATGAACTTAGATCTGATAACCCGGGTCGGTATTGTTTACAATGATTCTAAATATTTTGCAGGAGCATCATTAGTGATGCATACTTATGATTACCGTACTAAAAATTTCTACCTGAACAATAGTTTCGGAACCATACGGGTATATGCAGGATTTAACTTCAAGAAAAAGAAAGAATACAGAAATAAATAACAAACAAAAAGGCTATTTATTTTTTATATATAAAGAGCTTAAAGTAGTTCATTTAACTGTTTATTCTAATATTTATCAAAAGTTCCGATTATTAATAAACTAATTCCAGTACAATGAATAAAGAACAATTTATGCGTAAAGCTATTGAGCTTTCAATAGAAAACATTGCAAACGGCGGAGGACCTTTTGGCGCTGTTATTGTGAAAGATGGAGAAATTGTTGCTACCGGCGTAAACAGAGTTACCGATTCATGTGATCCTACTGCCCACGCTGAGATATGTGCCATTCGTGCTGCTGCAAAAAAGCTGGATACGTTCAACCTCAGCGGTTGCGAGATTTACACTTCCTGCGAACCCTGCCCCATGTGTCTTGGAGCTATTTACTGGGCCCGGCTGGATAAAATGTACTATGCAAATACAAAAACCGATGCTATGAACATTGGTTTTGATGATTCCTTCATCTATGATGAGCTGGAACTGAAACCTACCGACAGAAAACTGCAATCGGAACCATTACTTCGCGAAGAAGCTCTGAAAGCTTTTGAAGCATGGACCAGGAATCTGGATAAGATTGAATACTAACTGGAGATCCTTTTCAAATTTTTCCAAAAACAATACATGGAAATGGAAGTAAAAATAGAACAAACATCTTTAAAAGAATACTCTATAACAGAAAATATAACAAGAGAAGCATTTTGGAACTTATACAATCCAGGATGTAGTGAACACTTTATACTACACTTGTTAAGAGAAAGCGGCAGTTACATTAAAGAATTGGACTGCATTGCAATTGTAGATGAAAAAATAGTTGGACACATTATTTCAACAAAAGCTAAGGTCATAGATACTCAAGGTGTAAGCCGAGAAGTACTATGTATTGGTCCATTTGCCGTTTTGCCTGAATTTCAGAAGCATGGAATTGGAAACAAATTGATGAACCATTCAATAACAACTGCCAAAAAATTAGGATATAAAGGTATGATACTGTTCGGAAATCCGGACTATTACCACCGTTTTGGTTTTATCAATGCAGAAAAATTCAACATAGCAACTAGAGACAATCAAAACTTTGAGCCTTTCATGGCTTTAGAACTTCAGGAGAAAGGACTTACTGATGTTCATGGGCGATTTTTTGAAGACGAAGCTTTTTCTGTAAAAGAAGAAGATGTGAATGAATTCGACAGAATGTTTCCTCAAAAAGAAAAAGGGAACCCTCAGGTTAATATATCTCAATATGAAATAAAGCCATGAAATCGTTTTTTATCAGACAAATTTCATAACTTTGCATCTATAGGAAAACCGTTTAATAGCTTTTATATTCCTTTTTTGCTTAAAAGCAAAAGAAGTTCTTTCTGCAAACAGTAATTTTGCGGCCAAGATAATACACCTCTAATAAAAAACAGATGTCAAAAATTTCTTCAGCAGCATTTGCAGACACCAAGCCACATTATAACCTCTTAGACGGGTTGCGGGGAGTTGCGGCTCTTTTAGTTATCTGGTACCACGTAAATGAAGGTTTTGGTTTTGCCGAAACTGTCAATGGTGCGGGTAATGGCCTCGTCAAAAACCTCAATCACGGATACCTGGCTGTGGACTTCTTCTTTATTCTTTCCGGTTTCGTTATCGGCTATGCTTACGATGACCGTTGGAAAAAAGGTTTTACCATGAAAGAATTCTTCAAGCGCCGTTTGATTCGCCTTCATCCGATGGTGGTAATGGGTGCCGTTTTAGGTGTTATCACATTCTGTCTCCAAGGCAGTGTGCAGTGGAACGGTACACAGATTGCAACTTCCCTAACTATGCTCGCTTTACTTTGCACCATGTTCTTTATTCCTGCCATTCCGGGGGTGGGTTACGAAATACGTGGCAACGGTGAAATGTTCCCGCTGAACGGACCGTACTGGTCGCTGTTTTTCGAATATATAGGTAATATTCTTTATGCGTTATTTATCCGCCGTTTGTCCACTAAGGCATTGGGTGCATTGGTGGCGGTGTTGGGCATTGCCTTGACATGGTTTGCCACCTGCAATATTTCCACTTATGGATATATCGGTGTGGGTTGGACGTTGGATAGCGTGAATTTCCTGGGCGGTTCGTTACGTATGCTTTTCCCGTTTACAATGGGGATGTTCTTGTCGCGCATTTTCCAGCCTGTGAAAGTGAGAGGCGCTTTCTGGATTTGCTCGGCTGTATTGGTGGCCTTGTTCTCGGTACCTTTTATCGGAACTTCTGAACCAGTCTGCATGAACGGTGTTTACGAATCGTTCTGTATCATCATCGTTTTTCCTATCCTGGTTTGGTTGGGCGCATCAGGTGCTACTACCGATAAGATATCGACAAATATATGCAAGTTCCTGGGTGATATTTCTTTTCCGCTCTATGTAGTACATTATGCGTTCATGTACTTGTTCTATGCATGGCTCATCAAAAACAAGCTTTATACGTTTGGCGAAACATGGGTAATTTCTCTGGGTGTAATGGTATGGGATGTATTGCTAGCTTATGCTTGCCTGAAATTGTACGACGAGCCGATACGTAAGTATTTGGCAAAGCGTTTCTTAACTAAGAAGAAATAACGGAAACCATTCAGTATACTAAAGGCTATATCCCGGATCTTATATAAAGAACAACGATACTCCCAGTACACTTATTATAGCTCCTATAACTTCTCTGATTGTGACCTTCTGTTTAAAGATAAGATGTGACGGCCATAGTATAAAGATTGGTGTAAGCGCCATTAACGTAGATGCAATACCCGCTTCGGTATACTGAACAGCCATCAAAGATACAGATACCCCGATAAACGGACCGAAGATGGTAGCCCATAAAGCTGCGTTCATCCCTTTTCCGTTATGAAATGCAATAGGCATTGTATATAATTCCTTGCGGAACCACATCATGACAAAGTATCCAAGCATACCGGTTATGGCACGAATATAAGTGGAAGCAAACGGCAGCAACGTCATAAAATGGTTTATATCTGTTGCAGGAACTGACATTTTATAATAGTTCATTCCCACCTTACTAAGCACAAGTCCTACGCCCTGCCCTATTCCTGCTCCTATTCCCAGCAGAATACCTTTTAAAGGTAATTTCAATCCCAGTTTATGTGAAGTTCCTTTGCTGAGAACCGACATTCCAATACCACACAAAGTAACCATCATCCCTATCCATGCATGCAAGGAAAGCTTCTCGCCCAATATCATCCAGCCAGATATGGCAGCAGCCGGAGGAGCAAGCGTCATAAACAACTGCCCGAAACGTGAACCAATAAGCACGTAAGAGTTGAACAAGCAATAATCTCCCAGCACATAACCCACAAAACCCGAAAGTGATAACCAAAACCAGGTTTTTGAATCAGCATATAAAGGATAAGGAGCACCGGTAAAGCACCACAAAGTTACGCCCAGAAAAAACAAGGAAAGATACATTCGGATTAAATTCAGCTGCAAAGAACCGATCCGCTTACAAGCCACTTCTGCAAAAAGAGCAGTAGCAGTCCAGGAAATAGCCACACCCAGAGAGAGTATTTCGCCAAAATATTGCATCGTTGTCTATTTTGGGCACAAAGGTACAACTATATTATATTAAATGAAAGCAAATACATTAATGCGCCTATTTTGTTTTTGCGTATTTTACCATCTTTAATTATATACTTTATACAATTATAGATTCAATGAATTTTGAATAAATGCTGTGATGTATTAGTTAGAGTTGCTGGTTTTATGTTAAAACATAATTCTATGTTTAGTTATTAAAGCTAGAATATAATTGCTTTATATTAGCATTTTATTAGATTCTTAAATAGCTAAATTAGTCCCAATTTATATACATATAACAGCCTAAGGTCATTATCTATGATATAAATTAAAAATTAACTAAATAACTTATACTGTAAATCAAAAAATACTACTACTTTTGGATGGAATATTAGACAAAATAATTAATTACTAGATGGCATATCGTATTATATAAACACGATACAAAGATTACGATAGTAAAATAAAGTAGGTAAATAAGAAACCAAGCATACATAAAATGGTAAGCTTAGAAAACAAATCAATAACAAGATAATGGCAAGGAAAAAACAAAATACAAATTTTCCTTCATTTGACGAATTAATCGTTCCAACAGTAAAAGCGCTTATAGAACTGGGCGGTTCTGGGACAATTGAAGAAATAAATAGCAAAGTATATGAAATTGCTGAGTTGTCAGATGAAATTTTACAAGTTCCTCATGGTGAAGATGGAACAACAATAGAGATTGACTATAGACTTGCATGGAGTAGAACTTATTTAAAGAAATTTGGACTTCTTGAAAACTCATCAAGAGGTATCTGGGCATTATCAAAATCTGACATTGACGTTTCAAAGCTCGACTATATTGAAATCGTTAGGACAGTTAGGGAGCAAATAAAGCCGACACAACAGAAAGAAAAGACACAAAAAGAGACCGAAAACGAAGCTGAGCAAGAGATTACAAACGAAGTAAACTCTGCAGAAGGCTGGAAAGAAAAGTTACTTAATATTCTTTATGGCATTTCACCTGCTGCATTTGAACGGCTTGCTCAAAGACTTTTAAGAGAAAGTGGATTTTTTCAAGTTGAAGTAACCGGTAAAGTTGGTGACGGTGGAATTGATGGCAAAGGCATCGTTCGAGTAAGTGGACTTTTAAGTTTTCACGTTATTTTCCAATGCAAACGCTATAAAGGCTCTGTTTCTCCAAGTCAAATTCGCGATTTTAGAGGTGCTATGCAAGGTCGTGCTGACAAAGGACTTGTAATTACGACAGGCTCATTTACTAGAGAAGCAATTAAAGAAGCTACAAGAGACGGTGCTCCTCCTATTGACTTAATTGATGGAGATTTACTTTGCGATAAATTGAAAGAACTTAAATTGGGAGTTGACACTAAAATTATTGAATCAGTTGAAATTAAAAATGATTGGTTTAAAAACCTGTAAATAAAGATAAAATCTATACTGTTAATACACAATCATAGACAATTAATAGCTAACGTGTTTTTTACAGGCTTTATTTTCGCGTTCACTTTGTGGTTTTACAAGTAATAAATCATTAAATGTCCACAACTTCAGTCGTTAGCATCCATTATAAAAAGATATTTGAATTAGCAATCGATTTATTATATAAAAAAATATGTTTTCAAAATTAATAAAACTGCTGTTTGCCATAACAGCTTACGCCCCAATTATTCTAATATGGTGGTTCGTTAGTCTTTTCAATATTTTTAAGAGTGGTGGAAAGCTGCAAATAATTATTTTTGATGATTTCAAAATATTGGATTTATGCAATAGAACCAATCTAATCTTTTTATTTTTGTTATTAGTATTTTTTTGCTGGCTTATTTTACACTTAGCAAAAACAAATCTAACGAGAAACAATATAAAAATTAAGTCAATTAAAAGTGCTGATTCAAATATAAATATATTAGTTTTTAGCTATTTTTTTCCGTGCATCGAAATTTACAAAAAGGATACAATTTTTATAGTTGGCTGGATCTTAGCCTTGGCAATAGTAATATTTATAAATAAGAACACCTATTTTTACAATCCCCTCATAAAAATCTTCGGATTTAGATATTACGAAATCTCGACTAAAAATGAAGTAACTTATTTGATGATTTCACAGGACAAATTAATTAACCCAAACGATATAAATACATATTCACAATTAACAGATTATGTAATCCTAAACGCTTCTAAATAATAAAATATGCCAAATCAGACTTGTAACTTTTTCGCCATTCTAAAAGACGATTCCGTAAGAAAAATTGATCTACTTCAAAATATCACTATTGATATTAAGAATGTTTTTGTGAACATCGGCAATTCATTGCTGAATAATGATGTTGAGGAAATCCTATTCGATGGTAATTTTAATATCCAAGATGAAGAAATCTTATATGTTGAAATGAACCTTCCATCAAACATATTAGAATCATTAACTAATCCAATAGGAATTCATACTTTAAATTTAGCTACTGATGAAATTAAGACTCTTTTTTGGATAGAAAACGATGTATACTATTTCCAAAATTTTGATAAAAGAAAATTACTACAGAATAAAAATGTAATTTTTTGGGATAACAATACTTATAACAAATTAAACAACAATGCCTTGATAGTTGATAATATAGTTAATGCTATATTCAAAAATAATAAATTCTATTTTAAATCGTATGCTAATGCGAATAAAATTTTCAGTTTAATCTCATTTTTTGAAGAAGCAAGTAATGAAGTTATAGATGATTTTGCTACTACTGATAAATTAATTGTTGATGCAGAATGGTTAAAAGAGAACGGTAATACAATCATAAAAAAACAAATTACTTTAATTCAGAACAGTAATGTTTTATCAAATGCAAATCCTAGAAAAATAAAGTTATCTGCTAATAAATTTAATTTAAAAATTAATTTAATTGATGGCAAATTAGTTCTACCAAATGATAAAAAAAAATGTAAGGATATTCTTTCCTTTTTGAATGAGCAATATTACATAGGTTTAATAACAGGGAAAAAATTTAAAACAAATTCAAAAAGAGATGCTTAGCTAGTAAACTAAGAAAGCAAATAAATAAAATCATATGCGACTAAAAAAGAACAAACCATCTCTGGCACGGGCCAATAGATTAATTGGCAACTGATGAATTTCTTGTAGGTTCTCTCATTCACTATATTATCCCACAATAGCGCATGCTCCCACAAACCACCAAAGTTCACATCCTTAGTCGTTGAGGATAGTAACAACAAAAAAAACAGCAAATTATCAAAACAAATAACATGACTACCAGAGAAGAAAAGTTTTATAAGAAATGGGAAGAACGGAGAAAGAAGAAGTGGCTGTATATATTTCTCCATGGGACGGTTTATTGGGGACTTTTTATGGCTATTTCATTGTTCTTATGGAATAGCGACTTTAAGGTAGAGAATATGCATATTCCTGATTTAATGGTCAAAATTATTGTTTTTGGTATTGGTGGAATTCCAATTGGTATATTAAACTTTAATCAACTCGACAAGAAGTATCTGAATAGAGACATTGCTGACATTTTAGACGGAATTAAAAGACTAAAGGCGGGTAAGGCTTGGAAATATGATAATCTAATCATTAACAACATAAACAATGAAACTTTAGTTGTAAGAAACAAGTTGTTTTGGTTTGATAAATCAGAGGATATAAATGAGAAAGCAAATGAGTGTTTTGATGCCGTACTGAATGATTATCAGCAAATAAACAAAGAGCCTAAATTTCAGGAGTTCTCAAAGAACTTTAACGTAAGAATTCAGATATTTGAGGTATTAGACAACGAGGCACCACTAATTGAGAAAGCTATTTAAAAGACACTTGGCATAGAAAACGAAAAAACGAACTAAAAAATAATACCATGAAGAAAACAATTTTAATTCTGATGTTTACTCTAATGTATAACATCTCATTTGGACAAAATAAAGTAGATGCTGAAAAGCTAGTTAACGAAGGAATTGCCTATCACGACAAAGGAGATTATGATGGTGCCATTTTTAGATACGATAAAGCTCTGATACTCGACAAAGACAATTTTCTTGCATTGACAGAAAAAGCATTCAGTTTATTATCATCCAATAAAAACGAAGAGTGTATTAAATGTTGTGAAAAAGCAATTGAAACTCATCCAGAAGAAGAAGGACTAAAATCGGTTTATGTAACATACGGGAATGCTTTAGATGGCTTAAATAAAACGGATAGATCAATCGAAGTATATGATGAAGGAATAAAACAATTTCCAGACTTCTATCTGCTCCATTTCAATAAAGGAATAACACTAGGGAGTGTGAAAAAATATGATGATGCATTATTCTGTTTCCAAATGTCAGCTAAGCTTAATCCAACACACGCTAGTTCTCATAATGCAATTGCCAGAATTTCAAAGATCAACAATAGAAGAATCCCTGCATTATTGGCTTATTGCAGATTTTTCTCTCTCGATTCTGAAAGTGACAGGGCAAAACAAAATCTTGAAAGTGTAAGATCTATAATGAAAGCAAATGTTGAAAAAACTGGAAACAAATCTGTTAACATTAATATTAATAGTAATATGCTTAGTGACGCATCGGCTAAAGGAAAACAAAAAGAGAACAATTTTTCGGTTACAGACATGATATTATCTATGGAAACCGCAATGGATTTTGATGAAAAGAATAATAATAAGACAGAAGTAGAACAATTTATCAGAAAATTTAATACTGTTTGTTCGTCCTTAAAAGAATCAAAGAAAGATAATCATGGATTTTTTTGGGATTACTATGTTCCATATTTTATTGAGATGAAAGACAAAAATTTAGTTGAGGCTTTTTCGTATGTAGCTTTTGCATCTTCAACAGATCCGAATGTTTCTAAGTGGTTAGAATCAAACAAAAAGGAAGTAGAAAAATTTCTTGAATGGTCAAAATCATTTAAGTTTGCTACTAACTAAGGAGACTATCCATAACATTGAATAAATGGAAACAGAAAATGAGCGTCTAACCGAAATTAGACGCTCATTTTTCACTTATACTTAAAAGCTTGCCAGCAAGCCCAAGTTTTCTCTATAAAAGACTCTTCTTGCCAACCAATGTATCGTGGTTGTTTTTAGCATCTTTCCAGTCAACTTTCTTAGTTGGATCAATGCCATTGATATATTTTTCAATATTTGTATAGCCGTCACCACTCAAGTCGCCATTAGCATCGGAAGCATCGTGAGGATTCAATCCGTACTTGATTTCCCATGCATCTGGCATACCATCGCCATCACTGTCTTTGTAAGGTTTACCTTTGTATTGAGGATAACCGCCTACCTGACTTATATCGGTAATAATACCTTGCTTGTAGGAATCCGGTTTTTGTCGGCGATATTTAAACTGATAATAGGTTTTAGAATCTGCTTTCTTATCATAATAAACTTCACCTGTACGCACCTGGTTAATGATATGCTCGTCAACTATATCTCTTTTTGGGAAATTAGCTCCTGCATTATCAAGAACATAGTTGTAAGCTTCTTGAGCTGGCATGATTGGGAACTGAGGCATAGTGAAAGGTTCATCAACCTTCATCTGTGGGAAATAATTCTTTTCCGCATCTTCCTTGCTGATTTCAACACCTTTCAAGTCTCTTAATTGTACACCACCATTCCAGTTGTCTTTAGTAATCTGATCATATCCTTCCATGATATTTCCAACTACATAAAGTCTTCCAAATCTGGCATGATCAAGCTTGCTGCGTCCTGCCGACTGTGGTTCAATGATACGATGACCAACAAGAGCGTCTTTCGGAGTAGCCGGTCCTGGTTTATAATAGTTATTTATGATATTATACAATGCTGTGTAATCGCCTCCGTCAACGGTGCGGTGCACCCAGTTATAAATAACGTTATTGGCAAAGTTGAAGATACCGTTCCAACCAATTGACGGGTTACGACCAGTATTGTTAGCCCACAGGTTTCTCATGAAAGAACAGTTCTCACCACCAATTGTACTACCAAAGGCGTGATTGTAAGTATCGAGCCCCTGAGCCGAGATTGTGTTCTGGATAGTTACGTTTACTGTAGGAAGTTTATCTTCCTGACGACCATTCTTCGGATCGAACATATGGCGATAGAATGAGATATTCTCATCAAGTCCCCAGGAACATGAACAGTGGTCAATCATAATATTTCCAATCGGGTTGCCACCAAAAGCATCATCACGACGACCTACATCAGTAGCTCCACGACGGAAACGCATGTGACGTACCACAACATCGTGAGTATTTGCCCAAACGGTTTCGCCGGCAATACAAACACCATCACCCGGAGCTGTTTGTCCGGCAATAGTGATATAAGGAGCACGGATAATCAGCGGAGTCTTAAGATGGATAATACCGGCAATATTGAATACCACAATACGTGCACCGCCTGTTTCACAAGCTTCACGTAATGTACCCGGACCGCTATCAGCCAGACTGGTAACAGTTATTACTTTACCACCACGACCACCGAAAGAGAATTCACCACCTCCCATTGCACCTGGGAATGCAGGAATCTTAGCCTGCGGAATGTCTGTAGGGCGAGCAGCCCAATCAATGTAAGGTCTTCCGTGTTTGGCTTCTTCATTAATAACAGGCAAAGCCTTTTGCCAGGCGGCATCAGAACGCTCTTCAGCTTCTTTCATCATTGCGTCTGATCTTTTCTTAATGCTGTCGGGCACTACTGGATACTGTGCCTTCACTTGTTGTGCTGCCATTAATGCTGACACCAGCGCAACGCTTAATACATATTTTTTCATTGTTTGAAAATTAATAGAGTTTACACCTCAATATGTTATTAAGACTCTATTCCGTTTGATATGTAATCAGTTATTAGAAAAATCTAATTTCCAGTAACCTGAACTTTACATTATTCACCGAAAGCTTTTAAGAGATAGCCCGCCGGAATACAACAAAACTCCGGTTTGCTTTTTCAAAAGTCACTCGGGATATTTGTGAATTCTTGTACAAAAGAATACATTCTTCTGTACAGAACAATTAATTCTTTTGTACAGAAGATATAATTGTTTTGTACAAAAGTGCAGAAACATCACGCCTGAGATATAAAAAGTCATTCGGGAGTTTGATCAACCTCCCGCCGCATCTTTCCGGAGAGCCGGAGTTAGGTTTGATAGCATTCAACATCACTACATAAATTTTAATTTTTCAAAATACTCTAGCAGTCTAGCGATAGCTATATAAATCACTGTATATAAACATATTACAGATGCTAGATATACTTAAAGAAGTCTAGCAGTAGTCTAGCAGTCTAGCGCTAGACTGCTAGACTATCGCTAGAGTATTTTCGGGAAGTCTAGCGGGTATAACGCGCTAATATTTAGATACTTAAAAGCAAAGTGCTAGACTGCTAGATACTTTTAGAAAAAAAAGATTTTGAGTATATACCAAGATTTGTATTTTAGAGAATAATAATAAAAAGCGAAAAGCTATTGAGATATTGGCCGAGAAATATTCACCTACTCAGGAAGAAGAACGCTTAAAGGAAATTGAAAAAGGTTTTAATCATATGCATATGATTGAATTATCTATCGAACACATGACTGGGAAAGAGGCTATTGAATTAGTTAGGGCAAAGAAATTATAGCATACATTTGCCACTTATTAGAATTAAAAGGAAGAAATTAGGTGGCAGATAGCAGCCGCTAGTAGCAGATAAAATGTATAATACTTTTATCTGCTACTAAAATAAACATCTGGTTTAATGGCATTTAAGTACTGATAAGTAGCAGGTGGTAGATAAATGCAATATTTTATTTAAAATATTTGTGGTTTAATAATCTATATTTGAAAAAAGAAAGATATAGTAATAAGTTTTTTAAAAGTAAAAACCATTTAGCTTTTGCTGTATATACATTTTTCACGTAATTTGCATAAAATGCAGGTTGCATTCAAACTTCAACCTTTATGCATTCAGCATAATCCACTAAAAATAAACAAAATAGAGTGTACAATTAATAATAATCAAATCAATATGCAAAACAATTCAATAATATCTTTATGCGGAGACATTTGTTCTGAATGTCCAAGATATATTGCAACAAAAGCAAATAACCTTGAGAAATTAACCGAGCTAGCCAATCTATGGTTCAGATTAGGATTTCGTACAAAAGTAGTTTGTGCTGACGAAATGAAATGCAATGGATGCTCAAAATGTAAACCATGCAGTTATAATATCAATTCCTGTGAGCATATTCAAGATTTGGAAAATTGTGGAGAATGTAAATTATATCCTTGCGAGAAGATTAATCTTGTATTTGAAAAAACTGATAAAATAAATGAGATTTGTCTAGCCAAGTGCTCTGAAAATGAATATGATCAACTGCGAAAAGCGTTTCTATTAAAAAGAGAAGTTTTAGATGAGATTAACCGCAAATTCATAACTAAATGAACTAATATAAAAAGTCCTGAAATAGCAATATTCCAGGACTTTTCTTTCTATGATAAAATACAATTACTACACCATCAGTGTTAGTGAATAGAAGCTCTTATTATATCAAATCAGTCAACTTATTCACATCCATTATTTTGTCGATATTTTGCCGGACTTTTTCCTCATCCCAATCCCACCATTTGAGCCTCAGCAACTTATCTATATGTTCATCGGTAAAGCGCTTACGAATCAACTTCGCCGGAGTTCCTCCTACAATGGAGTAAGGAGGAACATCTTTGGTAACCACAGCACGTGAAGCGATAATTGCTCCATCTCCAATAGTAACACCAGCCATGATAACGGCTTCGAAACCAATCCATACATCATTTCCAATTACGATATCGCCTTTATTGTCCCAGGCATTGGCTACCGGTGTTTGCAAATTCCACTCCTCAGCCATTACGGGAAAAGGATAAGTAGACAGCGAACCAAGCGTATGGTTGGCACCATTAAATAAAAATTTGGCACCACAGGCAATGGAACAATATTTTCCAATAATCAGTCTGTCGTTATTAGCATACGGATAATGATACAAAACACATTTATGTTCAAAGTCCAATGGATTGTCAAAATCGTGATAGAAAGAATAATCGCCCACCTCTATAAATGGGCTTTTTACGCAACTTTTCAGATAAACCATAGTCTTATCGTCTTTGCGTGGATATAATAATTTATTGTTTGGCATAATTTTCTAATTTTAAAGGATTAATAAATCTGCAAAAATTATTATCCCTGCAGTGACTGCAAAGAGAATAATATCCGATTATTTTATATTTTGGAGCATTTGCATAAACGTATCCATGTGCAATTGCATATACGACTGTATTACAGCAAAAACTGGAACGAACAGAAGTATTCCAATCAGCAAACCTTTGCCTATGGATTCAAATTTAGAATTCTTCAGAAGCATAAATAAAATCCACAGCACATTAAGTGTAATAATGATATGGGTAATCTGAGCAAACATGTTGGCTTCATTCCAAGGCATAACAAACAAGCCCATTGTTCCATAAAAATATTGAGGCAACAAAGCTACAGCCAGAAATAAATCCTTTTTAGTAACTTTAAAACAGATGAAGCATACCAAATAAATAATAATGGAAAGCGAGCATGCATTGAAAGCTAACCATTCAAAGAAACCTAGTTTTACTATTGACAGAAAAAAGTAAGCACTGTTCAACAAGGCTAAAAGCATAACTCCGGCTAACAAATAGCCGATTATTTGATTTTTATTATTAAAATTCATAATTGATATTTTGTGTAATTTATGTAATAGGAATTAGCCACTGATACAATATATCAATGAGTTTTATTCCGTTTATTAAGACAATAAGAAACCTGTTCAGAAAAGCATCCTAAACTACCAAAACATTAACCTGTGGTTTACTGAGGTTAACTATGCTGCAATTACCAATTTAAGTACTGCTTTCATTTGTTTGGTTCTAAATTACACAATAAGCTAAGATATGATTGCTGCTTTAGCAGCTTATTAAAGCAATTGTTATCTTTATTGCTTTAATTTTATAGTTTGCAAAAGTAATAAAAAATCAAATTAGATTAATCCAAAATAAGATATTTTTATCTGACTTTTTTATTTATTTATTGTTTAAAAAGCGTTCGATAAGAATTTATATATCCACTATTTTTTCAAAAGTCCTCTATTCAATTGCATCGGTTATACTTCCATAACGGTGATATTCAAATGCAACGCTCTGTTCTTTCAGATAATGAAGCAGCTCTACTCTTCCTTCCACCAGTGGTTTAGCAGTAGCAATATATTTACCAAGACGAGCAGCCTGTTTGTAAAGTTCGTACGAGAGCCGACTACTGCAGGTGCGAATCCGTTCGTATTTTTCCATATCATTCAAGAACTCATCGTCCGACTGAATCTTAATGATACACTCTTTTTTGATTCCTTTCTGAAGGATTTCCAGTTTCGGGTCTTCCTTGGTGATGCTCAATGTAACAGGCGTTCTGGCTATATTGGCAGCAGCCAGAGCCATAAGCACATCGCACAATTCATCTTCCGGATAAATGCGTAAAGCCATATTTCTTAGCGGCAGATATCTGAAAATATTTTGTTCGCCGATCAGCTTGTTACAGTCGCGCTCCTGAGAAAAGACATTTTCCATGTTCAATTGATAGCTTTCAACGGCTTTGTTGAAACGAGCTTTATCATCAGAATGAAGAATTGCAGTCAAAGTGTGAGATGCTTTAGAAGTTGCTCCTTCCAACGGCTTTTCAGTAATATTGATGAAGCACGAAACATAGTTGGGTCCTCCGGCTTTGATACCGCCTCCAAAGGCCGACCGTTTCATTCCCCCGAAAGGTTGTCGGTTAACGATAGCACCGGTAATGCCTCGGTTGATATAGAGATTTCCGGCTTCAATGCTATTCTTCCAAAGGAGCTGTTCGCTTTCGTCCAGACTTTGCAATCCGGAAGTCAATCCGTATTCAGAACTGTTGACCAGCTTGATTCCATCTTTCAAATCATCAATGCAAACCACAGCCAGCAGCGGGGCAAATAGTTCGGTTTTGAATGTATAGCTTCCCGGTTTTACACCCCATTTCACGCAAGGTTTCAGAATGAACTTCTTCTCATCCGCAAATTCGGGTTTTACCAACCACCATTCGCCTTCTTCCAAATGGTCGATAGCATGCAGCAGTTTTTCATTCTGATTGGTAATCATCGGACCAACCACATTGCCGCCGTTCCATATTCCTCCTGTATGCAGACTGGTTACAGCATCTATAAGTTTTGTTTTAAACTCCGGATCGTGATACAACTCTTTTTCAAGAAGCAGCAACGAACAGGCCGAACATTTTTGTCCAGCATTACTGAATGCCGAGGTGATAATGTTCTGAATAGCATGGTCTCGATCTCCGCTAGCAGTAAGAATGATTGCATTTTTACCCCCGGTCTCTGCCGACAATGGGCATACCGGATTGTTTTCCAATAAACGAAAAGCTGTATCAGTGCCTCCTGTAAGAATAATATGTTTAATGGAAGGATGTGTAGTGAGATAGTTCACTGGTTCGTATCCATCTGCACAGAATAACTGTAGTGCATCTTTCGGCACTCCGGCTTCCCAGAATAGTTTGGCAAATTGCCATGCAACTGGATAGGCAACCGTGGCCGGTTTCAAAATTACCGTGTTACCTCCGGCAAGCGCTGCCGCCACACCTCCAACCGGAATTGCCAGAGGGAAGTTCCATGGCGGAATTACCAGAATAATGCCTTTTGGTGTGCAGGTTATTGTTTCCAGATTGGTAAATCGTTGCATGGAAACAGGATAAAAGCGGCAAAAGTCGATGGCTTCGGACACTTCCACATCGCCCTCCGTAAACGTTTTTCCGGTAATGGCAGCCATGCAACCTATTAAATCACCTCGGTGGTTACTCAGATTGGTTGCCACCTCATGTAAAATACGGTTGCGCTCTTCCGGCAACGTCTGCCTCCAACCCGAAGCATCATTCTCGGCAACAGCAAGAATCTCCTTTAAGTGATCGAGATTGGCAAGAGAAGCTTCACAAACACAGATTTCACTATTCTGGCTTCGGTCGAGATATGTGCGTTTATTTTCTGATATTACCTCTTTCTCACCAATCTGCAACGGAATATGATAAGGTTTATCATCGGCAGATTTTTTCCATTTCCGGCGGATTTCATCTGCCCACAAGCGATTCGGCTTCAAATCGAAATTGGTATCAGGTTCGTTTCGGAAAGAGAAAAGATCAGTCTGCGGAATAGCTGGAAGATTTCTGTTTTGTGTACGCCGTGGTGTAGTGCTGACGCTCTCTTTCAGCTTATAAGCCTCAACGAATTGCTCTTGCAGGAACTGCCAATGCTGGCTATCTGCTTTCAGATTAAACGAATAACTTAAGAAGTTGTCTTTACCGGTATTCTCATCCAACCGGCGAACCAGGTACGACACAGCATTCAGGAAATGCTCGTTCTTCACCACCGGTGTATAAAGAATAATCTGTTTGCCGAGAGTTCGCATTACGCGAGGAAGATGATTTGCCATTCCTTCCAGCATTTCGAAAGTAACAAACTCATCCACCTTATTTTTTTGGCTGAGCAGGTAAGCGTAGCCAAGGGTAAAAAAGTTGTGGGAAGCCACACCAATGTGCACCACCTCGGCATTTTCATGTTCCAAAGCACGATCGAGCAAACGCAAGTAGTTGGCATCAACCTCTGTTTTGGTGGAGTAAGTAGGAATTTCCCATCCTTTCAGAGAGGAAATTATAGTTTCCATCTGAAGGTTTGCCCCTTTTACCAAACGCATTTTGATTGGCGCCCCACCTTCGGCAACCCGCTTTTTCGCAAATTCCAGTAGTCTGGACTGGAAATGCCATGCATCAGGCAAATAAGCCTGCACAACGATACCCGCCTGATAGTTTTTGAACTGCGGTAAATCCAGAACTGTTGTAAACACATCAAGTGTCAGTTCCGTATCTTTATACTCTTCCATGTCGAGATTAACAAATTTGGAAGTACTAATACCATTTTCGTCTACGAACGGGAAGTCAATAGCTCTCTGGTAAATTTTAGAGAGCCGCTCACATAACTCTGTTTTATTCAGTTCATAGTTGAGCGGATTTATCTGTGCATAAATACCTGAAATTTTAATGGAAATATAGTTTATCTGAGGATATTTCAATGCTTCCAGATAATGTAGGTAACGGTGATTCGCTTCTCCATCTCCTAAAACCACTTCACCGAGCAGGTTAACATTCTGCCCTATTTTTTGTTCTCTGCGCTGTTGCAGATGCCGTTTCAGCAGCGAAGGAGCTTCGTTGATAATTACTTTGGAAGTGTCGGACCGTAAGCGTTGCTTAAAAATGGGAACGGCTATAAAATCGAACCAATAGCCAAACGCCGTGAACAGTTTGATAAGAATCTTATCGGCAAAACCAAAAAACTCGGGCACACCGTAGCGATCTATCAGCACTTTCATGCGATGCGCCAACTTCTTGTTATTGCGAATTTGCGATGATTCATCGAGCAACTTTGATAACAGAGTCTTGTCTCCAGGTTTTTGCACCAAAATGGCATATTTCTGCTGTTCTTTACGCTCTTCGTTAGTGATCTCATTTTCTGATTGTGCAAGAAACTGCTTTGCCCATTCAATAACTTCAGAAATATCCACTTTTTCCATAAAATTTAAGATTAAGAAGTTAAATGCAATATAGGGAAAAAGATTGAAAATTAGATTAATAGAAGTAGAAAAAATGTATATTGCCGATCTGGTGTTTGATTGAAGGCGTTTGATATTTCTGTATTTGAAGAGGATATTCACTAACGAATAGATTTATTTCGCTTCTTTTGAGCTTTAAACAATGGATTTTTGAATCCTTCTCTTTTAAAAGTGTTTGTTAATTGAAGTTTTGTTTTTATATTTTGCTCTTGTAATGCTCCTTTTTTAAGAATATATTTCACACCATTATCTTTGCGTTAAACACAATAAAGTAACTCTATCGAAATTATTTTACCTAATATGATAGATTTTACATCTGTCTTACGACCTAGAAGTTGCTTGATAAATAAAGATCCAGTAAACACTCGTGCTTTCCATAGCGACATAATGACCTTCTGAATCAAGCAATGCGTCACGTAAAAGAAGTAAATAAGAGGTTAAAGTACTAAATTTGTACTTTTTTTTAAAGCCAAATTTATTAATTATATACATAAATACACTATCTTTACGAATTTAAAATCTCAAATCAGAATTTATCGTGGTCAATACAAAAAAATATTCTTTTTCATTCACTGGTGCTTCAGCGTTAATCTCTGAAACATTGGTTATTGCTAAAGAATACCATAAACTTAACGATTGGAATACTGTTCAGATTTCTTTGTCTGACAACAACCACCTGAACAAGGTAAAACAAGGCACTTTCAAAAGAGAATTTTCCGAAATAAAAAAAAGATTATCATTACTCACGCCCAATCAGCTTCAATTAATGATACAAGGAAGCTACGAAGAAGCAAAATTTATGATTTTGCTTTCTCTCGTAAAGGCATATCCTTATCTATTCGATTTTATTGTTGAAGTTCTGCTAAATAAATATTTATTATTCGACAGAACACTTTTAAATAGTGATTATACCCGATTTGTAAATTCAAAATCTTTGCAACACCCTGAACTTGAAAAAATTACTGAAATCACTTCAAAAAAAGTCAAACAGGTTGTATTTAAATTATTGGAACAAGTTGGTCTAATTACTAATATAAAAAATGGCATTATACTAAAGCCATTTTTAAGCAGTCAGATTACAAGAGTAATACTTGATGATGATCCTGTTTATCTTTCTGCTTTCCTATATTCAAACCAAGAAATCAAAGTATTAATTGAAAAACCAAAAGATGACAACTAATACCAAATACAACACCCCCAAGGAGTTCAACAACTTGTATAAAATCCTTTCAAGCCCTAAGTTTCTTAAAAAGGAAGGATTAGGTGGAGAATTGCCGTTTTTTATACATTCTTTTCCTGTTCAAAAACTGGGTGAAGTTGAATCAAATACCGACTCACTAATTAAAAGGCTTCAAAGTGAGGGAGTTGAAATCATCGAAATCAACCTATACTTTTTGTGTATTGACATACTCAAACGTGAAGATATTTTCGATAAAATCACAGCTCAGGAACAGTCATGGCCTAACAAACAGCGACTATTGCGAATCCTATATGGACCGCTGAATATCGATACGGTAATTATCCCAGAAATACATAAAAGAGTAGCTGACACCAATGCTAAAATATTATTGCTCTCTGGTATAGGAGCAGCATTTCCTTTTATCCGTTCGCATACAATACTGAACAATCTTCAAACTTTAGTAGGTAATATTCCGCTTGTTATGCTCTTTCCGGGTACATACAACAATCAATCTTTATATCTATTTGATCGCATTAAAGACGAAAATTATTACAGGGCACACAACCTCAATGAATACAAAATTTAATATGACACAAAAAGAACTTTATCTCAAAGATATTAACCGCCCTATTGAGGGAGTTATAAAAGCCAACGACGACAGACATTTACTTTCTGAGTTGGAAGAGTATGTACTTACCAACGAACTGTTAGGCATTGCAAACCGGAATAAAATGCTCCCCGGTTTATTCGAGGATCTGTCTAAAAGCAACTTCAACAGTAGTGTTTGGATTTCGGGTTATTTCGGTTCGGGTAAGTCGCACTTACTCAAAATGATGTCATTGGTTTTAGAAAACAAAGAGATTAATGGCCATAAATGTGCAGAGGTTTTTGCACAAAAGGCAAAAGATGATTTTGAGTTAGAAGGCAATATCAAGCGAGTTGCCAAAATACCAACTAAATCTATCTTGTTTAATATAGCTGCTAAGTCTGATGGTATTACGGGAATGAGTTCAACCATCGACCCTGTTCTAAGTATATTCTTAAAGGTGTTCAACGAAATGTTAGGATATGATCCGTTGAATCCCGAAATTGCAGAAGTTGAAAGGCACTTGGAAAGTATAAATCAATACGATTTTTTCAAAACTGAATACCATAAGCGTTTCAACAAGAGTTGGGAGAAAGGACGTGAATCTATATTTTTGAACCAACACGAATTAGCCGAAATCTATGCTGAAATTAAATCTATTAGCACCGAAGATGCCGACCGATACATTGATAATCTTATAAATAATTACAAGCTGGATATTGAAGGGTTTGGTGAGCTGGTAACAAACTATATTAAATCACAACAGCCAGGCTATCGCCTAGTTTTTTGTGTAGATGAAGTGGGTCAGTTTATTGCAGAAAATGTAAAACTAATGCTTAGTTTACAAACTATTGCCGAGACTCTTTCTATCAAAACACAAGGACAATCATTCCTTATTGTAACTTCGCAAAACGACTTAAATGCCACAATTGGAGATTTGGGTGCGAAACAAGCACACGACTTTTCACGTATTCAGGGTCGGTTTTCAATAAAAATTCCGCTTACCAGTGCCAATGCCGATGAAGTTATTCAGAAGCGTTTACTACAAAAGAAGGAAGAACCTGCTAACATGTTAGCCAATATGTATAGCAAAGACCAAAATACAATTAAAACCATTCTTAAATTCAATGATGGTTCACGTCAATATCAAGTTTATAGGGATGCTGACCATTTTGTAAATACATATCCTTTCCTTCCATACCAATTCGATTTATTTCAGGCAGCTATAAAAGCATTGTCCGAACACAATGCTTTTATAGGAAGTCAACAATCAGTTGGGGAACGTTCTATGTTGGGGGTATTTCAGACAGTTGCTAAAATGTATGCTGAAAAAGAAACCGATACCATTGTTTCCTTTGCACACATGTATGAGGGGATTAAAGATGTACTTCAAAGCAACATTCAAAGTGATATTCTTCAGTCCGATCGAAGCATTGATGATGAAATAGCTAAAGAAGCCCTCAAAGCACTTTTCTTAGTTAAATATGTAAAAGGGTTTACTGCTTCTGTGGGAAATATTGCCATTCTGCTTTTACCTCGGTTTGATATTGATTTGGGTGCATTTCATAAGCAGGTACAGAAAGCCCTCAACCTATTGGAAAGTCAAACCTACATTCAACGTACTGCAAACGATATATACGAGTACCTCACCAATCAGGAAAAGGATGTAGAAAACGAAATCAAAAGTACGGAAATTGACCCTAACGCCCCAAGCGAATTATTAGTTTCATACCTATTTGAAGAAATTATCCGTGATTCGAAAGTGAAGTTGGATACCAACAACCAACCTTATGAGTTTGGACGTAAGTTAGATGATATATTGATAGGGCGTGAAAAAGATTTTTACCTCAACTTTATCACACCATTCAATGCAAATTCAATAACAAAAGCAAACGTGAATATGTTTTCGTTGGGTCGCCCCAACGATTTAATTGTTTTCCTTCCGGAAAACAACAGGCTTTTTGATGAATTGAAATTAATCAAAAAAACCGATAAATACATCCAGCTGACCAATTCTCCTTCATTGGATATTCATAAGCAACGGATTATTCAGGACAAAGCTACTCAAAACGCCGAACGTAAAGGCACTATTCTAAATCAGTTAAAAGAGACTCTCGGAGATGCTTTAATGTATATCAACGGTTCTGAATTGACTGATATTGGAAGTCGTGACCCTAAGATTAAAATCACTCTTGGATTGCAACAGCTTATCAAAACCATTTACACCAACCTGAGAATGCTAACGGCTGATTATTCCGAAGCACTGTTGGTGAAATTGATGCAAAGTAAGGACGATGTATTATTCAAAGATGATATGTTGGAGGTGGAAGTGGAATTACTTAACAGGATACAACGCAACAAAGCGAATCACGAACGTACCACTATTAAATCTCTACTTGATTATTTTAGCTCACGCCCTTACGGTTGGTATCAGGCTGCTGTTTTGTGTATTATTGCTAAAGTGTACAAACGCAATAAAATCAGCCTAAAACAGGATGCGAATACACTTTCAGACCGCAACGCTTTGGAAGCCTTGCAGCGCAACAATCAGTACAACACCACTATTATTGAGTTGGAAGAGGAAATAGCACCAACAAATATTCAAAAATTGAAAAACTTTCATCAGGAGTATTTCAACGAGCCTAATTTAGGGAACGAACCGAAAGAAATCTCTCGTCTTTTCAAACTTCGTTTGGAAAAAGAGCTCAAAGATTTGAGCGATATGTATGGCAAACGCATTCGCTTTAAATTCCTGGAATCATTAGGCGAGCCACTCAACCGCTTGAAATTATTAGTAGAAAAAGAGCACCTGTACTTTTTTACGGCTTTAGACCAGTATCAGGATGATTTGTTGGACGACAAAGAAAATGTGATTGAAGCAACCAAACGCTTTATGAATGGTTCACAGTTGACTATCTTCGAAAAGGTATTAACCTATCTCGAAAGCAACAACGCCAACTTCGATTACATTGGTTCTGATAATATTGTAACACTCAAAGCAGTAGCTTCGAGCCCTGCACCTTACAGAGGTTCACTTATGCAGGAAGCCAAAGAAGCATTGGACAATATCCAGCATGAACTTTCCGAAAAGCAACTGTCCGAAAGATTAGCTGCCAAAGAGTCTATTCAAAGTTCAATCGAAAAACTGAAACAGTTTACCGATTTCGCAAAGTTGAACGAGAAACAACAAAATGAAATTCTTGCTCCTTTCGAAAATAGTATTAAAGAAATTGAGCACGAACGTTTCATAGGCAATATCCGCTCCAAAACATACAATGCCAATGTGGAGGTATATCAACGGCAACTGGAGAAAATGATGTCATTGGCAAATCCACCTTTGCCAATACCAAAACCTGCCGGAGGTATAATAAGTGAACCAAATCCACCATTATATTCACCTCTAAAAATCACCTTTATTCGCAAAGACTCCGTAAAAATCAACTTCAAAAAACCTGCGTTGGAAACCAAACAGGATGTGGAAGAATATCTCTCTGCATTAAGAGAACAGTATTTCCGTATTATTGACGAAGATAAACGTATTTCCTTGTAATCAATTGACAAATTAAATCATTAAACAAATCACCATGAATATTCACACCGACTCTGACAACCCCAAGCCCATTGAACAAAAAGTTCGGGAACTGATCTTTACCAAATTATATTTCAAAGTCGATAAAGAACAAATCTTTATTGATATAGAAGACTTTATCAATTTAATTTTGATGGATGTTATAGCCATTGCCAAGAGTGGATATGACATAGACAAAGCCCTCAAAATTGCGCTGAAGGAACAACCTCGCTATAATGCTGCCCCTCAAACCAAAAGAAATGAGCTGGAAGAGGCAGCCGAACAATTTGCTATAGAGGTGGATGCTTATTACAACTATCTGGATGCTAAAAAGGAACAACAGGATGATGATTCAATCTACGATACTGTGTCTTTTATACTCAATTCTGACTATGAATTAATTACCAAGAGATTGCACGAAGTAATGATGGAAGCCATTGAACGCAGAGTGCCTGAAATGGATGACCCGAATTTCGACCGGGAAAGCCTCATTGATAGCTTTGCCAATCAGGTGCGGTTCATTGCTTCCAACGATACCATTGAAGATGCGGTAGAAGAAGCACATTTTGAATACACTACCTATCTGGAAGAAGGTTTTTTTACAAAGGAATACCTAAAAAAAGAGTTTAACCGCTTTGCTCCTTTGGCGCAGGCCGAGATTAATGCTTACAAATTTGCAATTTCGTTGCAAAATCAAAACGCGGATATTGGAACCATATTGGGTACAGTTAAACAATTATTACAGCTCGCTTAAAACCAAACAAAATGAACACCAACTCTCTCAAATCCTTTGCTGCCGAAGCCCGCATAAAACTCATTGACCAGATAACCCGCAAACTCGACTTTGTACTCACCCACGATACCGCCGAGCTGCGTGGCAAACAGACCGAGATTGCACAGCTCAACCACAAAATAAAACAAATCGGCCGTGAGCAGGTGATTGAAACCGTAGCTTACACCTGGTTCAACCGCCTGATGGCGCTCCGCTTTATGGATGCCAACGGTTACACCTTGCCCAAAGTGGTTACACCGCTGCCCGGCATGACCAACCCCGAAATTCTGCAAAACGCACTCGCAGGGCATATCGAAGCCGACTTCCACCTAGACCGCAACCGCCTCAACGATCTATTGGACGGACGCACCGCCAGCACCGATGCACACACCGAAGCCTACAAAATGCTCATTGTGGCTGCCTGTAACCATTGGTACACCGCTATGCCTTTTATGTTCGAGCGTATCAGCGATTACACCGAACTGCTCCTGCCCGACGACCTACTGAGCGATTACAGCATTGTAGCCGATATTCGCAACGGCATGACCGACGAAGATTGCCAACAGGAAGAAATTCTCGGATGGCTCTATCAGTTCTATATTTCTGCCGAAAATGCCCGATTGATAAAGTCCAAAAAAGCCTACGCCAAACACGAGCTTGCACCTGCTTCGCAGCTGTTTACGCCCAAATGGATAGTGAAATACATGGTGGACAATACCCTCGGGCAGTTGTGGTCGGAAATGAATCCTTCCACTTCCATACTTCGCCAGTTGGAGTTTTACATTACCCCGGCTTACAAAGACCAACTCACACCCCGTACCAAAAAGCGACTCGAAGAAATCAAATTCTTCGATCCCTGCGTTGGTTCGGGGCATATTCTCGTGTATGCGTTTGATGTGTTCTACCTTATGTACGAAGAGCAGGGTTACAATATGTCCGAAATACCTGAGTTGATAATCAAGCACAACCTCTTTGGTACGGACATTGACGAGCGTGCAGCACAAATAGCCGCCTTTGTACTGACTATGAAAGGCCGCCGCAAAAACAGCCGTTTCTTGCGCAAAGGCATTACGCCCAACGTTACTTTCTATCAGGATTTTGAAGACGATAGCAAATTCTCCAATGCCAAAGCCATTGGTTCATTAATCAATGTAGAGCCGGAGGAGATGAACGCCTTCAAGGTGGAAACAGGTACTATCTATGCGGAACAACAACAGAAACTGAAACAACTCTATACCTTCTTGGGGCAACGGTACGACTGTGTGGTAACCAACCCGCCCTACATTGCTTCGTCACGCATGGAAGGCACCTTGAAGCAATATGTGGAAGCCAACTATCAGGATACCAAATCCGACTTGTTTGCCACTTTTGTTATCCGATGCATGGAGCTTTGCAATGCCGATGGTTTAACCGGATATATGACCCCTTTTGTTTGGATGTTTATTTCGAGCTACCAAAAACTCCGTGAAAACATTATCGACCAGCATTTTATCAATAACCTCATACAGTTAGAATACTCTGGCTTCGATGGAGCTACCGTGCCTATTTGTACATTTACGCTTCGCAACCAATCCATTGAAAACACAAAAGGCAGTTATGTTCGTTTAAGCGATTTTAAAGGCTCCGAAAATCAAGCACCTCGCACCTTAGAAGCCATTCAAAACCCTAATTGTGGTTGGTTTTATACGGCTAATCAAAATGATTTTGAGAAGATACCGGGTAGTCCGATTGGGTATTGGTTGAGTAAGAAAGTGATTAATATTTTTTCGGATAATCCCAAATTGTCTACTTTAGCAAGTCCACGAAAGGGCAATTCTACTAGTGATAATAATAAATTTCTAAGATTCTGGGTAGAGGTTGATTTTTCAAAAGTCGGTTTAAATTATCCAACTGTAAGTAATTTTCTTGAAGATAATAGAAAATGGTTGCCATATAATAAAGGTGGTGGTTTAAGAAAATGGTATGGATATAACGAATTTTTAGTAAATTGGGAAAATAATGGCAAACTGTTGAGGGAAATTCCTACAGCTGTTGTCACAAATGAAAAGTTTTACATGAAGCCAGGCTTAACTTGGTCCACAATTTCGTCTAAAGCATTTGGTGTTAGATATTTCAATGAAGGATTTATTTTCGACAATGGAGGATGTTGTTTATTTGATATTGAAAGTAATAGGGATTATTTAGCTGGTTTGATGAATTCGAAAGTGTTTTCGTTGCTTCTTGGTCAAATAAACCCTACTTTAAATTTTCAATCTGGCGAAATCTCAAAATTTCCTGTTATCGAGAAGTCAATAGACTTAGAATATCCCAAATCAAATTTTAGGATTTCGAAATCAGATTGGGATTCCCACGAAACCTCTTGGGATTTCCAACAAAACGAACTAATCAAACAGCAAACAGAATCCATAAAAGTTGCTTTCGAAAGCTATGAAAAAGAATGGTCAGATAAGTTCTACGAACTGCACCGAAACGAAGAAGAACTCAATCGTCAGTTTATAGAAATATATGGCTTGCAGGATGAACTTACACCCGATGTGCCATTAGAGGAAATCACCATTTTGCAGGAAGAAGGCAAAATTATTGATGGTCAGTTAGAAATACAAACTGCACCTATTATGTTGCAGCTTATCAGCTATGCAGTAGGCTGTATGTTTGGTCGTTACAGCCTCGATAAACCCGGGCTTATCCTTGCCAATCAAGGTGATACTTTGCAGGTTTATTCAGAAAAAGTACAAGCTCCTACGTTTACACCTGATGAAGATAATATCATACCAGTATTGGAAGGAGAATGGTTTCCTGATGATATTGTAGGTCGTTTCCGTGAGTTTCTCAAAGTGTCTTTCAGTGCCGACCAACTCAACGAAAATATAGGATTTATCGAAGATGCCATAGGAAAGGATATTCGCAAATACTTCGTGAAGGACTTTTACAACGACCATATCAAGCGTTACAAAAAACGCCCAATCTATTGGATGTTCAGCAGCCCCAAAGGTCATTTTAAAGCCCTTATCTATATGCACCGCTATCAACCCGATACTTGCAGCGTGTTGCTCAACGATTATTTGCAACCCTTTATCGCCAAGTTGGAAAGTGCTAAGCAAACACAAACCATGCTCAGCCTTCGCGAAGACCTATCGTCACGCGATAAAGTAGCAGCCAGCAAGGAGATAGACAACCTGCAAAAAATGATTGACGATTGCCGCAACTACGAGCATACCCTCTTCACCCTCGCCACCCAAAAAATCAGCATGGATCTGGACGATGGCGTAAAAGTAAACTATCAGAAATTCAAAGACGTTCTGGTGCCGATTAAGGGATTGGAAAAAGAGGAGGAATAAACCAACTCCAGCGGAGTTAAATATGAATAGCCTCTAGATTTATCTGGGGGATGAAAGAAAAAAAACAAATACCACCCCCGGAGGGGTTAAACAACAAATAATATGGCAGCAATAAACCTTTCAGAATTATTCAACAACAAGATTTTCAGGATACCGGATTATCAAAGAGGTTATGCATGGTCTGAAAAGCAACTTACAGAACTTTGGGATGACATTGATGAAATTAAAGAGATTGATGGTGAACTTAAAAAGCATTATACAGGAACAATCTTTTTGGAAACTACAAAAGCTCTTCCATCAGAAAACTGGATTTCGGGTTACACCTTTTATAATGTTGTTGATGGTCAACAGCGTTTAACCACGCTCTGCATTTTGCTGTTTGAATTATTAAATTCAACAGAGACAGGGTACTGTGAAGAAAGTAAATCCAATCTGTTTCAAACTTTCATCGCAAAAGCAAATCTTTCGGGTGCAAGTAAAGTGTACAAATTTGGGTATGATATCACAGATAAAAACCATAGCTTTTTGTTCAACTCCATATTTGATGATAAAAGTGTGGTTTTAGAGCATGGGCAACTAAATCTTTACCGCAAAAATCTGCTATATGCGAAAGATTTCTTCAAAAATAAAATTACCAGTGTGAGTTCAGATGAAAAAGAATTAATCTTCAAAAAACTCACCACCTCTTTACAATTTGATGTACGGACCATTGAAAAAGACCTTGATGTGCAAGCTGTTTTTGAAACAATGAATAATCGGGGTAAACAACTGACCACATTAGAAAAACTTAAAAACAGATTAATTTATCTGACCGATAAATTACCAAATTCAAATGAAGATAAAATAAATCTGAGGGCAAAAATCAATGTTGCTTGGGGTAATATTTACTCCAACTTAGCACAAAATCCTGATAATATACTGGATGAAGATGAATTCTTATCTGCTCATTTATCGTTATATCGAAAGCCTAAAGAGTCAACATTTTCTGAGAAACAGGCTGAAGAAAAAGTATTTCAGATGTTTTGCAATAAATCAAACAAATACGATCTTGACGAAAGTGGTGAGAAGGAGCAGCCCGTTACATTTTCGAAGATTGACGACTATGTGATACAATTATCAGAGTTGGCTCCGGTGTGGTATAAAATACACAACTCTGATAACATGCTAATCCATAAAATTCTAATTCTGAACGGAAGTAAGGATATCAGGATATTTTTAGCCACATTATTGCTCAAATATGCTGAAAATGAACTAATAAATCCAATTCTTTCGAATCTTGAAAGAATCTTATTCAGAAACAGAGTACCTGGTATTTGGATTATGGATGAACGCAATCCTGCAAACTGGGCAAGAGATTTATACAGTGAAGAAGAATCAATTGATGATATTTTAAACCATTCTAACGAGTTGATTCAAAAACCAATCAACAATAGTGATATTATTAATGGATTTAGAGGCTTATTTACCTATATAAACGGGAACAAAGGGTTTCATAGATGGGGCAATTTGAAATATTTTTTATTTGAATACGAGCTATTTCTTAAAAGTAGAGCGCTCGAAACAAATGATAAAGTGTCATTAGCTGATTTTTATGATACAACAATCGAACACGTTATACCTCAAACATATTGGACAAGCTGGTCTGATATTGTCGATGAATTTACAGAACCAATTATAGAGGAGTCTAAAAATCAGGCAAGGAAGGTTTTGATAAACACACTTGGTAACCTGACAATACTCAAAAACGGGAAAAACTCAGCTTTAGGTAATAGAAGCTGGATTGAAAAAAAAGAAAGGTATCGAACTGGTTCATACAACGAAATTGCGATTAGCAATTATCCTGATTGGACTTTAAAAAGCATTTCAGAAAGAGGTTTTGATATGCTAAAATTCATGGAAAGTAAAATTTATGGTCTTACTTTCACTGAAGAAGATATGAAAAAAGCATTATTCTATGATGATTATATAATTCAACGGTTTGAATAGAATGTATTCTATAGGTATTACCTATGGTGTGTGGAAATCTATATATTCGTAGTGAATTCTATCAAAACATATAATCAATTGATATCAAAAATATTACATTTAGGTCGTCTCATTAATAGGCAGATCAAAACAGAAATAAAAATCAACCATTATGACCGAATACAGCGTTCCCGAAATAATTGAATTACTCAACACACAAGACGAGTGTACATGGATAGAAGCCAAAAAAGGAAGTGCTATTGATACTTCTGTAATGGAGACTGTTTGTTCTTATGCCAACGAACCCGGTTTAGGTGGTGGTTATATTTTGTTGGGAGTAGAAGAAGACGAAAATTCACTGTTTCCCTATTATTCGATTTGTGGTGTAAAAGATGCCGATAAAGTTCAAAAAGACATAGCGTCTCAATGTGCTGATAGTTTTAACATACCTGTTCGCCCTATTATAGAAACAGAAATGGTGAATGACAAAGTGGTAATCAAAATATACATTAACGAATTATCACCCGAACAAAAACCACTTTTTTTTAAACGTAAGGGATTACCTAAAGGGGCTTTTCGTAGAATTGGTTCTACTGACCAAAGCTGTACAGAAGATGATTTACGAGTGTTTTATAATGCACAACAAGGATCTTTTGATGCTACTGTGCTCAATGATACCGACTGGAACGATATCGATGAATCGGCTATTGATTTATATAGACGTTTAAGAGCCAATACCAAGCCTGATGCTGAAGAATTAGTGTATTCGGATAAAGAGTTATTGCTTTCGCTCAACTGCATTACCCGTGGCAATGAACCAAAATTGACAATCTGTGGCTTGCTTTTGTTCGGAACTAAAGCTGCTCTGCGACGCTGTATGCCCATGATGCGGGTAGATTATATCCGTGTTCCCGGGCTACGCTGGGTAGAAGATCCCGATAATCGCTTCAATACCATTGATATGCGGGGTTCGTTGTTGCAATTGGCGTATCGTGCTGTAGATGCTATAAATTCTGATTTACCTCGTGGTTTTGTACTGAACGAGAATGATATTCAGGCCAACAGCACATCTGGCTTACCATATAAAGTATTGCGCGAAGCAGTTGTAAATTCATTAATGCACCGTTCGTACCGCGAAAACAGACCTACTCAAATTATCCGTTATGACAATAGAATAGAAATCATTAATCCCGGATTTTCATTAAAGCCCGAAGAAATGCTGGGTGAGCCGGGGTCCGAAACAAGAAATCAGTTTATTGCAGCAGTTTTTCACGAAACAGACCTTGCCGAAACAAAAGGTTCGGGTATTCGCTCTATGCGCAGGCTTATGGAGCGTTCTCATTTAGCACCACCTACATTTGAATCGAGTCGTGAATCAAATCATTTTGTTGTCAGATTGCTGTTGCACCACTTCCTCAACGAAGCTGACCTGAACTGGTTGAACCTCTTCGATGAATATCAATTAAATGACAACCAAAAGAAAGCATTAATTTTTGTTCGTGAGGCAGGAGCTATTGATAATCAAACATTCCGTCAAATATGTGGTGTTGATGTATTGAAATCAAGTTTAGACCTGCGTAAAATGAGGGATGATGTATTATTGGAAGCAAAAGGAAAAGGTCGTGCTACTTATTATATTCCTGGTAATACGTTTATTGCTTTATCTTCAGCTTTTTATGATGATAGTGCACTACCTATAACTGAAAGCGCACTACCTTCAGTTGAAAGTGCACTACCTCCAGTTGAAAGTGCACTACCTCCAGTTGAAAGTGCACTACCTCCAGTTGAAGGTGCACCAGTTAATTTGACAGTTTTACGCAGTGAATTAACTCCCGATTTAATTTATGAAATTGATAAATTGAAAGTAAAATCTAAGCCTTCAGATATTCAGAATCTTATTCAGAATCTTTGTCTCAGAAGGCCATATCGTTTAATTGAAATTAGTACTCTTGTTGGTAGATCACCCAAATATACGTTCCGGAAATATATTCAACCTATGATAAATACTCAAATTGAATATCTCTACAAAGACATGGTAAATCACCCCGATCAGGCTTATGTAACTATCGTCAAAAAATAAAAAAAGGATTTACCTTCGAAATTAATAATTTAAAATTCACAATTGAACATGTCCGAACTCTTCACCATAAATAACAAACTTCAAGCTGCTCTGGAAAAGATTTTCCAACAGCACCGCATAGTGTTTTGGTACGATGATAAAGCCGAAATGTCTGAACTATTTGAGAACATTCAAATACCCGGCATTGAAAAAATTATAATCACAAACAACGAATTCACCCTCAAGCACAAGCTTTTAATAGAACAGCCAAAACAAGGTTTTCTGCTGTATCAAGCTTCTGCAAAACCAGCCGAAAACGAAAACTGGTTATTGGATTTATTGCTATCCAATTACGAATTCCATACCGAAGCTTCTTCGTTGTTCCTTCAGGAGTTGGATTTACCTCAGGAATTCAAAGGCCTGATACAATCACACGAAGAGTTTTTCACAAATCAAAAACGAGTTTCTGACTTCAAAGCAGTATTGGAGAAAACCGACCGTGAAAGCCTCATTCGCTTAAAGATGATTTGCACTTTATGCGCTTGCGAGCCCGAGTGGGAAAAGGTTTTATATGCTTTGTTTACAGAGATACAGAAGGAAAAACAGGACAAATACAAAGCTATTGAAAAATTTAAATTGACCGATTTCCTTTGGCAAACCATTGATAAAAAGTACAGCTACAAATCCGACAAACCAACAATAAAGGATTTCTTAATTAATCTTATTCAGGATAATCTGAAACGGACTATAAACAGTGGCAATCCTGTTTTAAATAAGGATGCCTATCTGTTCGTAAACCGTTGGAAAGAGAATACAAAAGCAAACTCCCTCTTTTCTGAATGGAGCAAAACATTGGAAAAGCAACTCAATATCGAATCTATAATAATTAAAACAGATATTGATCAGCTGATTGAATGCGATGCTTTTTCTATCATTGATAAAAAAATAATTATCTCCATACGGGATGGCATTATTAATAACACCCTCAACAATGTTACTATCCAGAATTGGATTGATATACGAAAAGTAAAATACTTCTATAAAGAGTATGAGCAAATATATTGGGCATTGAGTTATGCTTCTTTACTGCTGCTAGACGAAATAAGGAAAGCAGACATGGCCGTTCTTTCTCCGGAAGATGGCTTCCAAAAGTACAGCAATCAGTTATTTAATATCGACCGATTATACCGTAAATACATTGTAAAAAGCAACCAGGCAGAACATTTAGACCTGCTTAAAGAACTTACCGTTCAAATTGAAAAAGCCTACGGCAACTCATTCTTATTGAAGTTAAGCGACAATTGGCAAAAGCATATCGATAAAATGAAATCGTGGAAAATAAACAAGGTAAATAGCCAACGTGAATTTTACACCCATTGGATAGCACCTTATGCAAAAAGCGAGAAACGTATTTTTGTAATCATTTCCGATGCATTCCGTTTTGAATCAGCTGCAGAGTTACGTGAAATTATTCTACAAGAAGATAGATATACTGCTAATCTAAATGCTATTTTGGGTTGTTTGCCCTCTTACACGCAGTTAGGAATGGCTTCGTTGCTACCACACACTGCATTGACATACAATGACAAAACAGGTACTGTTTTTGCTGATGGCATAAGCTCACAAGGCACACCCAATCGCACTAAAATTCTGCAAAAAGAATATGTTGGGAGTATTGCTATTACAACAGAAGAGTTCCTTAAAATGCGCTCAATTGAAGGACGTGATTTTATAAAGCCTTACAATGTAATATACATTTACAGCAACATAATCGACAAAACAGGCGATGATAAAACCTCCGAAAACAAAGTTTTCGAGGCAACTGAAGACGAATTCAATAACTTCCTTAAACTCATAAAGCACATTGCCAACATGAACGGAAGCAATATAATTATTACCTCCGATCATGGATATATCTATCAACAAAATCGCTTGGACGAAACCGATTTCACTGATTTCTTTCCGGTGGGTGAAGTGTATAAAAGCAGTCGTCGTTTTGTGATTGGTAAAAACCTGCAAACAAATGATTCAGTAAAAAAATGGATAGGTTCTGAAGTCGGTTTGAAAGATGATACGGAAGTACTAATCCCGAAATCAATCAACCGTATGAGAATTTCGGGCGCAGGTAGTCGCTTTGTGCATGGTGGTTCAAGCCTACAGGAAATAGTTGTACCGGTTCTTGAGATAAACAAGGCTCGTAAAAGCGATATTGAGCAAGTGGATATTGACATTATTAGTGGTTCGTCAAACATAACCTCTAATACCTTTGCAGTTAGTTTCTATCAAAAACAACCGATTGCAGGCAAAGTTCTTCCGCGCCAAATTAGAACAGCATTTTATACGGGTAGTGATAAACTAATCTCGGATATTATAACGCTAAGTTTCAATAGTCTTGAAACAGATGCGTTAGCTCGTGAAAAACGTCAGACTTTCTTGCTAAATGCTCAGGCTTCTCAGTACAACGGTCAGGACGTTTACCTGAAAATGGAAGAACAAATAGAAGGAACAAACCAATACAAACTTTACAAAAGCTACACATTCCGCATGATGATAGCTTTCAGTAGTGAGTTTGATTTTTAAACTATCCACTAATCACTAAATAATGGATACAATCGATATAAAACTTAATCAATCCTTCGCAGGTAAAGTAGTTAGAAAAGATTTAACCAAACACATTAAAGAAGGAGCTAACGTTCCTGTTTATGTATTGGAGTATCTTTTGGGTATGTATTGCGCTACCGATGACAATACAGCCATTAATGAAGGAGTTCAGAAAGTAAAACAAATACTGGCTGAAAATTACGTTCGTCCTGACGAATCTGAAAAGATAAAAGCCAAAATCAAAGAAAAAGGACGTTATAAAATCATAGATAAAGTTTCGGTTAAACTCAATGAACGAGCCGACCGTTATGAAGGGATGTTGTCAAACATTGACATACGAAATATTATTATTGATGACAGCTATATCCGCAAATACGAAAAATTGTTGGCAGGTGGTATTTGGTGTATTCTCACCATTGAGTATTGGTATGAAGAAAATTCAAAAGGTTCTCCATTTAAAATAGTTGAACTAAAGCCAATCCAAATGCCCGGAACGGACATTTCAGACTTCATTGCACACCGCCAAAATTTCAATCTGAATGAATGGATAGATGTTATTTGTCGTAGTGTAGGAATGGAACCGGTAAACTTAGACGAAAAAACAAAATGGCATTTAGTAGCCAGAATGATTCCGTTTGTTGAAAAGAACTACAATATATGTGAACTTGGCCCACGTGGTACAGGTAAATCCTATGTGTATGACGAAATTTCTCCCTATTCCATTCTTATTTCTGGTGGTCAAACAACCGTAGCCAATCTTTTTTACAATATGGGAAGGCGTTCTGTTGGGTTGGTTGGTTTATGGGATGTTGTTGCTTTCGACGAAGTGGCAGGTATCAACATGAAAGAAAAAGACGGCATTCAGATAATGAAAGGCTTTATGGCAAACGGTTCTTTCAGTCGTGGCAAAGAAAGTATCAATGCAGATGCTTCAATGGTTTTTGTAGGAAATATAAATGGTTCTATAGAGAATTTAGTAAAGACAAGTCATTTACTAAATCCATTTCCAAAAGATATGATTGATTCAGCGTTCTTCGACCGCTTTCACCATTATCTTCCCGGTTGGGAAATACCTAAAATGCGACCTGAGTATTTTACTAACTCCTATGGATTTATTTCAGATTATTATGCTGAGTGCCTTCGTGAAATGCGTAAACATAATTTCTCCGATGCTATCAATCAGTTTTTCCGATTAGGAAAAGACCTGAACCAACGTGATACCATTGCAGTAAAACGCACTGTAAGCGGTTTAGTGAAGCTTTTATTTCCTGATGGTAAATACACCAAAAACGATATTCGCCTTTGTCTTGAATATGCTTTAGTTGGTCGTAGAAGAATCAAAGAACAGTTGAAGAAAATAGGAGGCATGGAGTTTTACGATGTTCATTTCAGTTACGTTGATTTAGAAGATAACGAAGAACATTTTGTTGGAGTTCCCGAAAGTGGTGGCAAATCAATAATCCCCGAAGGAGACCTTCCAGCAGGTACAGTGTACGCCATTGGGCAAAATACAGATGCAGGTCAAAAAGGTTTATTCCGATTAGACATTCAAAAAATGCAGGGCAACGGTAAAATCAGTGATACTGGATTTGGTGGAGGTACTGCCATAAAAGAAGAAATCAAAGAAGCCGTGAACTATGTACGCTCAAACCTTATAAGAATTACTCAAAGCAATAAATATAGCGATTTTGAGTTTCATTTAAAGGCAACAGATTTAAACGGCATTGGAAACATAAAAGGGATTGAATTAGCCATTTTATTATCAATCGCATCTTCAATTACCGAACGCCCTTTGCAGCCACAAATGGTCGTTATTGGCTCAATGAGTATCGGAGGTTCAATCATAGGTTCTGACAACTTAGCCGAATTCCTACAGGTTTCAGCCGACAGTGGAGCAAAAAAAGTACTAATCCCAGCCACCGACGTGGCTCAACTTAGCAAAGTTCCAGCAGACCTTATTTCCAAATTTAGTCTTCTCATATATTCCGACCCAATCGATGCTGCATTCAAAGCAATGGGATTGAGTTGACATTAAAATGATCAAATAAAATTCTAAAAACATGACTAATTATCAAAAGTTAAACGAAATTGCAGGTATAAAAACAAAGCGTAACGTCTCAGCTATTGTTAATGAATATATTTTTTAGCCTATTTTTCGTGTCCTTTAGCATAGGACAAAAGGACACAAAAAAATCCTACAAATCAATGATTTGTAGGATTTTGACCTTTACTTGACCAGTTTTGTCCGGCTAGTTCAGCGGAGAGATAGGGATTCGAACCCCAGGAACCTCGCAGTTCAACGGTTTTCAAGACCGCCGCAATCGACCACTCTGCCATCTCTCCAATAACTATTTTAACTAGTGCTTTTCTTTAAAAGCGGTGCAAAGGTAATTGAATTATTATTAAATGCAATACTTTTCCTTAAAATTTTATCATAAAAAGGCAAAAAATGTATTCAAAGCTCACAAATGTGTTATATAACATATTTTTAATTCCTTTTATAGTTGAGATTACAATAAAGGTTGTAACTTTGTACGCTCTAAAAAGACAAATCAACCAAAAAAACAACTTTTTCTATGGAATTGAATAAAACCTTTAAAAACGGTGTTTGGAGCAAAGAAATAAATGTAAGAGATTTCGTTCTTACTAATATCACTCCTTATGATGGAGATGCTTCCTTCCTCGCAGGTGCTACAGAACGTACTAAAAAAATCTGGAATTTATGTCTTGCTGCTATTGCAGAAGAAAGAGCAAACAACGGAGTTCGCTCTATCGATAATAAAACTGTATCAACAATTTCATCACATAAAGCTGGTTATATCGATAAGGAAAACGAACTTATCGTTGGCTTGCAAACTGATGAACTTCTAAAAAGAGCTATCAAACCTTTCGGAGGTATTAACGTTGTAGCTAAATCATGCAAAGAAAATGGTCTTGAAGTAGACGAAAAGGTAAAAGATATCTTTACTCATTACCGTAAAACTCACAACGAAGGTGTTTTTGATGTGTATACTGAAGAAATACGTTCTTTCCGCTCTCTTGGTTTCTTAACTGGTTTACCTGATAATTATGCTCGCGGTCGTGTAATTGGTGATTATCGCCGATTGGCTCTTTATGGTCTTGACAGATTGATCGAAGCTAAAAATGAAGATCTTCACAATCTTACCGGTCCGATGACTGAAGCGCGTATCAGAACACGTGAAGAGGTTAAGGAACAGATCAAGGCTTTGAACGAAATGAAAGTGATGGGCGAATATTACGGATTAGATCTTTCTCGTCCTGCATATACTGCTCAGGAAGCTGTTCAATGGGTATACATGGCTTATCTTGCTGCTGTTAAGGAACAAGATGGTGCAGCTATGTCTCTTGGAAATGTTTCTTCTTTCCTTGATATCTATATTGATTACGAATTAAACCAGGGAACAATTGATGAATCTTTTGCTCAGGAATTGATTGACCAGTTCGTTATTAAGTTACGTATGGTTCGCCACTTGAGAATGGGTTCTTACAATGATATCTTTGCCGGAGACCCAACATGGGTAACTGAATCTCTTGGTGGTCGTTTTAACGATGGCCGTCACAAAGTAACAAAGACTTCTTTCCGTTTCTTGCAAACTCTATATAACTTAGGTGCTTCTCCAGAACCAAACTTAACAGTTCTTTGGTCGCCAGAATTACCTGAAGGATTCAAAGATTTCTGTGCAAAAGTTTCTATTGATACTTCTTCTATCCAGTATGAAAACGATGACTTAATGCGTTCTATCCGTCACAGTGACGATTACGGAATTGCTTGTTGCGTTTCTTTCCAGGATATAGGTCGCCAGATTCAGTTCTTCGGTGCACGTACCAACCTTGCTAAAGCATTATTGCTTGCTATCAACGGCGGACGATGCGAAAACACCGGAACATTAATGGTTAAGGGCATTCCAGCTTTGAAGAGCGATGTGCTCGACTTTGATGAGGTAATGGCTAACTATAAGATTGTTTTAAAAGAAGTTGCTCGTGTTTATAATGACGCGATGAACATTATTCACTACATGCACGATAAGTATTACTACGAAAAAGCTCAGATGGCGTTTATTGATACTAATCCTCGTATTAATCTTGCTTACGGTGCTGCCGGATTATCTATTGCTGCCGACTCTCTTTCTGCTATTAAATTTGCAAAGGTTACTGCCCGTCGTAATGAGCTTGGCCTGACTGAAGGTTTTGATATTGACGGAGAATTCCCATGCTACGGTAATGATGACGATAAAGTAGACTCTCTTGCTGTAGACTTGACTCACTATTTCAGTGAAGAACTTAGCAAGCTTCCTATTTACAAGAATGCACGCCCTACTCTTTCAATCCTTACAATTACTTCGAATGTAATGTACGGTAAGAAAACCGGCGCTACTCCTGACGGACGTAAAAAGGGTGTAGCTTTTGCTCCGGGTGCAAATCCAATGCACGGACGTGATCAGAAGGGTGCTATTGCTTCTCTTACTTCTGTTGCAAAAATCAATTACGATGATGCTCAGGACGGTGTTAGTAATACATTCTCAATCGTTCCTAAATCTCTTGGTGTAACAGCTGAAGATCGTGTTGAAAATCTTGTTTCAATGATGGATGGTTACTTCAGCAAAGGTGCTCACCACTTGAATGTGAATGTATTGAACCGCGAAATGCTTGAAGATGCAATGGAACATCCTGAAAACTATCCACAGCTTACAATTCGTGTATCAGGTTATGCTGTAAACTTTGTCAGCCTGAGCCGCGAACATCAGCTGGAAGTTATTTCAAGAAGTTTCCACTCAAAGATGTGATAATAAAAAGATGATCAACGTTCATTCATATGAATCAATGGGAACCTTCGATGGTCCCGGCCTGCGATTGGTAGTATTCCTGCAAGGATGCAACTTTCGCTGTAAGTACTGTGCCAATCCCGATACTATAACTCTGAAAGGCGGCAAGCCAACAGAGGTTGAAGAGATTGTGCGCATGGCTCTCAGTCAGAAAGCATTCTTCGGAAAGAAAGGTGGCATTACCTTTAGCGGAGGCGAACCTACTCTTCAGGCTAAGGAACTGATTCCTTTGTTCCGCAGATTGCGCGAGGAAAGAATTCACATCTGCCTGGATTCTAACGGAGGAAATATGAATGACGATGTGAAAGAACTTCTTTCACTAACGGATCTGGTTCTTTTGGATATAAAAGAATTCAATCCAGATCATCACATGATACTTACAGAACGCAGCAATGCTCAGACTCTGAGCACTGCTGCTTATCTGGAAGATATTAAGAAACCCATGTGGCTTCGTTATGTGTTGGTTCCAGGATACAGCGATTTCGAGGAAGATATTATTGCTATGTGCGAGCACTTCAAATCTTATTCCATGATTAAGCGCATTGAAATACTTCCTTATCACACATTGGGAAAACATAAATATGAAGCTTTAAAGAAGCCTTACCTACTGGAAGAGGTAAAAGAAAACACTCCGGCCCAACTGGAGCATGCACAGGAACTATTCTCTCGTTATTTCCCCGAAGTCTATGTAAATTGAATATTTCTTGCCGGAACAAAGATATAGTTGTATTTTTGTTGCAGAATTATTCAAGATAACTTAGATGATATATCCCCATAACTTTGAACAGAAGATAGGATTCGACACCATCCGCGAATTACTGAAAGGAAAATGTCTTAGCACACTTGGCAAAGAGCGTGTAGA